>OKKX01000018.1_pt1 | contig 99293 bp, 91 predicted proteins | sample 1611461 | NCBI WGS metagenome assembly OKKX01 (sample SAMN04436746, study PRJEB24849) | human gut metagenome | biome: human gut; feature: NICU; material: stool | host: Homo sapiens | place: USA: Saint Louis, MO | collected 2011-01-04
TTTGTACGGCGTCCATGCTGAGTGCGCGGATAGCGTTGGCAAGCTCTTTACGAGAGGACATGTTTTACTCCAGGTCGGATAAAAAAAGCAGTCAAGTTCCCTATTTTCTCAGACTCCACATCACAACGGCAATCCCTAATGCCAAATGAGAGCGAGTTCACCACTTATTAGCACGATTGGTCGCTTTTTCGGAATAACACTATTCTCGCTCCGGCTGGCGTACACTAGGCTCTTGCGACACGATTTCCTCCAGGCAAAATGACTCTTTTACCTTGTTACCTTCACAGGAAGATGGCGTTATGAAAATTCGTACCTCTTTGATTGCGTTGGGCATTGCCACCCTGGCAACCGGCTGTCAAAACCTGAATACCGAAACCCTGATGCAGTCCGGCGCGCAGGCGTTCCAGGCGGCGACCCTGAGCAACAACGACGTTAAGGCCCTGAGTGATAAATCCTGCGCCGAGATGGACAGCAAGGCACAAATCGCGCCGGCCGACAGCACCTATGCCAAGCGCCTCAACAAAATCGCTGCGGCGCTGGGCGACAACATCAACGGCATCCCGGCCAACTACAAGGTCTACGTGACCAAAGACGTCAACGCCTGGGCGATGGCCAACGGCTGCATTCGCGTCTACAGCGGCCTGATGGACATCATGAACGACAACGAAGTGGAAGGCGTGCTGGGCCACGAAATGGGCCACGTGGCGCTGGGCCACACCCGTAAAGCGATGCAGGTGGCTTACGGCACCGTGGCGCTGCGCACCGCGGCGTCCTCCGCCGGCGGCGTCATCGGCTCGCTGTCGCAATCGCAGCTGGCGGATATCGGCGAGAAGCTGGTCAGCGCCCAGTTCTCGCAGAAGCAGGAAAGCGAAGCGGATGATTACTCGTTCGATCTGCTGAAAAAACGCGGTATCGATCCGAACGGCCTGGCCACCAGCTTCGAAAAACTGGCCCAAATGGAAGCCGGTCGTCAGAGCAGCATGTTCGACGATCACCCGTCTTCCCAAGCGCGCGCACAACACATTCGCGATCGCATCGCGGCAGAGAAATAACCACGAGAACGCCCGGCAACCGCCGGGCGTTTTTTTATCGTCTCAATACAGCGTTTTCTGCGGCGGCCCGGCGAAGGTCAGCGGCCCGACCTGCTTCATATCCACCTCGACCACCGACGGCCCCGGGTAATTGATCGCCTCGGCCAGCACGCCGTTGAACTGCGACGCCGCGTCCACCTTCCAGGCTTTCAACCCCATCGCTTCGGCGATCTGGGTAAAGGCCGGCGTATGCAGCTCGTTGTAATACTGGCGCCCGGCGAAATACTTGTCCTGAATGCCACGCATCACGCCATAGCCGCCGTCGTTCATGATCAGCAGGGTGATGTTCACCTGTTCCTGCGCCATGGTCGCCAGCTCCCCCAGGCCCAGCGCCAAACCGCCATCGCCCACCAGCCCCACCACCTTGCGCTGCGGGTTGGCAATCGCGGTGCCAATCGCCATCGGCAGCCCCATGCCAATAGCGCCGGCCAGCGAGTGAATGTTGCACAGCGGCGAGATCGCACGGAACAGACGGCTGCCCCAGACGCTGCCGGAAACGGTGATATCGCGCACCAACAGCCCGTCCTGGGGCAGTGCGGCGTCGATGGCGTCATTGAGTTTGGCGTATTCACCGGACTGCTGGCGCAGCGCGCTCTCCGCCTGCTGCACCGCCCCCGCGATCTCGGCATCCCACTCGGCGTTGACCTTCTCGCCAGGGCTTAGCCGCGCCGCCAGCGCGGCCAGCAGCGCCACACAGTCGCCATTGATCTGCTCATCGGCCAGGTAGTTGCGGTTGGCCGCCGCCGGATCGATGTCAATCTGCACCAGCGGGCGGGGCAGCGGCAGCGTCCAGGTACGGGTTTCATTACTGCGCAGACGCGAACCGGCCACCAGCGTCAGATCGCACTGCGTCAGGATCGCTTCGATGCTCGGTGAGTTATGGAACGCCCGCAGGCTGCGCGGATGGCTGTCCGGCAGAATGCCGCGCCCGTGGGTGCTGGAGATCACCGCCACGCCGGCGTCCGCCAGCTTGCGCACCGCGTCGCCGCAGGCCAAGGCGCCGCCGCCCAACCACAGCAGCGGACGCTTGGCCTGTTTCAGCCGCTGATGCAGCCGCTCCACCGCCGCATCGTCCGCCTTCGGCAGCGGCGCCGGCGCCAACGGCTCGGTCAGCACCGAACGGGACACCAGGCTGCTTTGAATATCGATCGGGATCTCGACCGCCACCGGGCCGCAGGGCACGGTTTGCGCATCCAGGATCGCTCGCTGGATCACCGCCACCGCCTGCTCCGGCGAATTGACACGGTAAGCGCGCTTGGAGCAGGCGCGCAGGAAGCCGAGCTGATCGCGGGTTTCATGAATAAAACCGGCGTCGGCGTCCAGATAGGCTTTTTCCACCTGGCCGGTGATATGCAACAGCGGCGTGTTGGCGTTGAGCGCCTCAATCATCGCCCCCACCGCGTTGCCGGCGCCGGCGCCGGTGCTGGTCAACGCCACGCCCAGGCCGGAGAAGCGCCCGTGCGCGTCGGCCATGGTGACCGCCCCCGCTTCGCCGCGCGCCGGCACGAAGCGAATTTTATCGCGCTGCCCCACCGCATCGGCGATCGGCAGATTATGAATCGAAATGATGCCGTACATCGCCGACACCGCGTACTGTTCCAGAGTCCGGGCTATCGCCTCGCCAACCGTGATTTTATCGCTCATCATCTGCCTTCTTAGGGTAATCGTTATTAGGGTTATGCGTAGAGGTGTCGGCCTAGTCGCTCCAGCGGTTCACCTGATGGCTCAGCGCCAGATACACGCTTTTCTGCTGCATGTAGGCCTTGATGCCGTTCAGGCCCTTTTCGCGGCCCAGCCCGCTCTCCTTGAAACCGCCGAACGGCGTGGAAATCGAGAACGTTTTGTAGGTATTGACCCAGACGGTGCCGGTTTCCAGCCGCTCCGCCAGCGCCATCGCGCGAGGGAAGTCGCGGCTCCAGATGCCGGCCGCCAGGCCATACACCGAGTCGTTGGCCTGTTCGATCAGCTGTTGCTCGTCGTCGAACGGCAGCGCCACCAGCACCGGGCCGAAGATCTCTTCCTGGCAAACGCGGGCGTCGTTGTTCAAGCCTTCAATAATGGTCGGCAGGTAATAGCTGCCGCTCGCCAGTTGCGGATCGGCCGGCGCTTCGCCGCCGATGACCACCCGGCCGCCCTCCTGCCGCGCCAGCGCCACGTAGTCCGCCACGCTTTGCCGATGTTTGGCGCTGATCAGCGGGCCAAGATGCACGCCCGGCACCAGCGGGTTGCCGATGCGCAATCCCGCGCTCAGTTCGGTCAAGCGCGCCAGCAGCGGCTGATACAGCGAACGGTGTACGAACAGGCGCGAGCCGGCGATGCACGCCTGGCCGGCGGAGCTGAAAATGCCGTAGCAGATGCCGCGCGCCGCCTGTTCCAGATCGGCGTCCTCCAGCACGATGGTCGGCGATTTGCCCCCCAGCTCCAGCGAGGTGGGGATCAGCTTATCGGCGGCGATATGCGCCAAATGGCGCCCGGTGCTGGTCCCGCCGGTAAAGGAAATCTTCTTCACCAGCGGATGGCGCGCCAACGCCTCGCCGATCACCGAACCTTTGCCCGGCAACACGCTGAGCAGCCCGGCCGGCAGTCCCGCCTGTTCGAACAGCTCGGCCAGCTTCAGCGCCATCAGCGGCGTGGCTTCGGCCGGTTTGAGCACCACCGCGTTGCCCGCCGCCAGCGCCGGCGCCACCTTCTGCATTTCGCTGGCGATCGGTGAGTTCCACGGCGTAATGGCGGCGATCACTCCCATCGGTTGATACTGGCTGAGGGTCATCACCTCGGCGCTGCGCGGGGTCGGCAGCTCGCCTTCCAACACCTCGCAGGCGGCGGCGAAATAGCGCGCGGTCGCCGCCGCGCTGGCCACCAGGCCGCGGGTTTCCGCCAGCGGTTTGCCGTTGTCGCGAGTCTGTAGCTCGGCCAGCTGTTCCTGCTGCGCCAGGATCAGGTTGCTCACGCGGTAGAGAATTGAAGCACGCTGATGCGGCACCAGCCCGCGCCAATCCGGCGCGCGCCAGGCGCGTTCCGCCGCTTCCACCGCCTCGTTCACGTCCTCGACGTTAGCGGCGCGCAGCCGCGCGTTGACGCTGCCGTCGGCCGGGAATACCGAAGCCATCTCTTCGCCACGCCCTTCACGCCAGCGCCCGGCGACAAAAATATTCAATCGTTCCATGCTCCGCTCCTGCCGTTCAGGCAATAAAACCGCCGTCCACCAGACGGCGGCAGGCTTGTACCGCGCTCAGCGCCGCCAGGGTTGATGTTTTGGGATTGCTCGCCAGCGGGTTACCGCTCAGCTCAATGTGAAACTCGCCAAAGTCGCCGCACACCTGCAGGCGATGGGTATTGCGCCGGGTGGAGGGATCGACCTGCAGGCGCACCCGGGTGGCGTCCATCCCCAGACCGTTGAGCGCAATAGTGGCCGCCACGTTGGCATTGGCCGGGAACAAACGCGCCGCTTCGCGCGCCGAGCCTTCAAAAAATACCTGCGCCTCGCGCACCGCATCGAGGTCGATCAGTTGCTCCGCCGGGCTGCCGCGCCAGCTGGCCGGGCTCTTGCTGGCCTGATAGGTCACGCTCTCCAACCCGCCTTCACGCGCCGACGCCAGCCCGTCCATCCCCGCCACCGCGCCGGACAGCACGATCAGTTGCCCGTGATGGCTGCGGCAAACCTGCTGCAGCCGCTGTTGCAATGCGGCGTCCGCCAGCGCGCCGGTCGAGATCACCGCCAGCGGCCAACCGCGCTGCAGCACCGCCTCGCCAAACTCCGCCACCGCCTGCTGGCTGGCGCACTCCAGCACCAAATCCGGCCGCTGCGAACACTGCTCCGGATGGGTCAGCGCCTGCACCCGCCCGCCAAAGGCCTCGGCGATCGCCGCATGATGAGCTGCGCGCGCCAGGATCCAGCCGACCTCCACGCCTTCAGGCAAACGGGCGATCACTTCCTTCGCCATCGCGCCATAGCCAATCATCATGATCTTCTTCATCTTTTTCGGCCCCTGTTACACATGACGGTTAAAGCCGCCGGAAACGTCCAGCGCCGCGCCGGTGGTAAAGGAAGCCAGCGGTGAAGCGAGGAACAGCAGCGCCTGCGCCGGCTCCTGCGGCTTGCCGAGGCGCTTCATCGGGATGCCGCGGCGTTCGGCGATCGCCGCCGTCCACTGCTCCCAGCTTTGATCTTTATCGCTGCGATCGTCGAAACGGCGGCGCCACTGGCCCGACTCCACCATCCCCAGCAAGATCGAGTTAACGCGAATGCCTTTGCCCACCAGCTCTTTCGACAGCGTCAGCGTCATGTTGAGCAGCGCGGCACGCGCCGCCGAGGTGGCGATCATGTGCTCTTCCGGCTGCAGCGCCAGCAGCGAGTTGACGCAGGTGATAGACGCGATCGCCGATCGTTCCAGCGCCGGTAAGAACGCCTGCACCGGGTTGATCACGCCGAACAGCTTCAGCTCGGCCTCATGCAGCCAGGCCTCGCGCGGCGTCTGGTCAAAATGGGCGACGAAGCCCTGACCGGCGTTGTTGATCAGCAGATCCACGCCGCCGAAATGCGCCGTCACCTGAGCGGCGAACTGCGCCACCTGCTGCGCGTCCAGTACGTCACAGCGCAGCGCCAGGATATCCGCCTGCGGGAAGTCCGCGCGCAGGCTGGCTGCTGCGCCGGCCAGTTTGTCCGGATCGCGGCCGCAGAACGCCACTTTCGCCCCTTCGGCCAGCAGCAGCTTCAGGGTTTCGAAACCGATGCCCGACGAGCCGCCGGTCACCACCGCCACCCGATCCTCAAGCTGAAAATTCATCGTTGGATTGCTCCCGTAAAGTCCCGCAGATAGCGGTTGAAACACGCCGGCGCATCGAGGTAGCTGGCATGACCGGCGGCGGCGATCAGACGCAGCGCCGCGTCCTGTTCACCCGCCAGCTCGGCTGCCTTCTCCGGTGGCGTAATGCGATCCTGTTCGCCGCACCACACCTCCAGCGGGCCGCGATAGCGCGCCAGATAGCGGCCGATATCATCGTTAGCCAGCATCCAGGCGGCACTCAGAAAACCGTCGGGATCGAGCTGCTGCATGCCGTTGCGCACCCAGGCGATATCCTGCGGATCCGCCCCTTCACGCAGCAAGGCCGCCGCCCGCTGCTCGCCGTAGCCCACCGGCCCCAGCGTCTCTATCATCTGCTGGCGCTGGCCGTACACCTGCCGACGCTTTTCCTCCGGCGCCGTGGCATAGCCCTGCGCCGGATCCGCCAACACCAGCCCGCACAGCCCATCCGGATAGCCGGCGGCATAGGCGCTGCCGATCAGCGCCCCCAGCGAATGGCCGACGATCAGCGGCTGCACCAGCTGCAGCTCATCAATCAGCGCCGCCAACGCCGCCGCATAACCGGCGGCATCGGCCTGCGGATCCGCCAACGGCAGGCTGCCGCCGTAGCCCGGCGCGTCCCATGCCAACAGACGGTGACCGTCCGTCAGGCCGTTATCGTTGAACTGCTTGATCCACGAGGCGGATCCGGAGCTGATGCCATGCAGCAACACCACCGGCCGCCCCTGCCCGGCCTCGCGCCAGCTCAGGGTGTACGCCCCGCAGCGCGCCCGTTGGCGTTGCGCCAGGCCGTTCATCAGTTGCGCTTCACTTTGGACAGCGGGTGATCCGCCGGATAGGTCGGGATCTCCGGCTTGGCGGTGCCGAGCATCACGCACATCAGCGCCTCTTCCTCGCCGTGGTTGAACAGGCCGCGATACACCCCCGCCGGCACCGAGATCAGATCGCGCTCTTTCAGCCTGGTTTCGTAATACTCTTCGCCATCCTGAATCATCAGCGTGATGCTGCCTTTCAGCATGAAGAACACTTCTTCCACGTCGTCATGCAGGTGCAGCGGGCCCTCGCACTTCGAAGGCAACACCATGGTGGAGAAGGTGAAGTTGCCTGCCGGAATGGTGTTGGCATCGCTGGCCACGCCGGTGGCGCCGGTGCCGATGTAGCGCATCTGCGCGCGGCGGTATTTCGGGTCGAAGTCGGCCTGGAATTTCAGCGCGTTCCAGTCATATTTGCGGCCCTCGAAACGGGCGATGCGCGACTCCACCCAGTTTTCCATCGACAGATCCTGCGGCTTGACGCCGGCTTTGTTCTCAACCTGAGACATGTTGTCACTCCTCTGTTGAATCGATTGATTAATCAGTACTTTCTCAGCAACGGCAGCAGAATGAGGCAGCCGACGAACGCCATCACCACCAGGAACAGCAGGCCGTTATCCATATTGCCGGTGGCGGCGATCAACGCCCCCATCAGCACCGGCGCCAGCGCACCGGCAAAATTGCCCAACCCGTTGAAGATGCCGCCGGCGGTGGCGCTCACCTTGCTGCTGGTGGCCTTCGCCAACAGCGCGAAAATATTCGGCGCGCCGGCGCCCCACATAAAGGTGCTGAAGGCCATGGCGGCGATCACGCTGTAGGTGCCCTGCAGGTGCAACACCACCGCCAGACCGAGGCCGGCGCCGCACAGCGACAGGAAGCAGGCCAGCGCGCGGCGATCCAGCTTGTCCGACAGCCAGGCGCCCAGCACTTCGCCGAGCAGCATGGCGATGAACGGCAGCGAAGAGAGGTAACCGGCATGTTCCAGATGAATGCCTTTGCCCTTGATCAGATAGCTCGGCAGCCAGCCGTTCATGCCCCACAGGTAGGTCAGGAAGGCGATGTTGAACAGGCAAATCATCCAGAAATGCGGGCTGCGCAGCAGCTCGCGGCGATGCTGTTTGCGTTCGGACACCGCCGGTTTGGCCGCCGCCGCCGGACGCGCGACGTTCAGGTGGCGCATGCCGAACAGCACCAGCAACATCACCGGCAGCGTCAGAAACGCCATAAAGAAGAAGGTGGCCTGCCAGTCGAAGGTATTGAGGATGTACAGGGTGACCGGGAAGCCGAGCGCGGCCCCCAGCGGCGTGCCGAGCAACCACAGCATGGTGGCGCGCGCCTGCAGCTGCGGCGGGAAAGCCTGACGAATAATGGCGTAGGCCATCGGCAGCAGCGGCCCTTCGGCGATGCCGAGCAGGATGCGCAGCGTCATCATGGCGTGATAGGAACGCACCAGCCCCATCAACACCATCAGCACTCCCCACACCACCATCATGCCAATCAATACCTTGACCGGATTAAGCCGATCGCCGATGCCGCTGAGCAGCATCGAGGAGATGCCGTAGGAGAACAGAAACGCGCTCATCAGCAACCCCAGCCGCGCCGGGTCAAAACCGATGCCCAATGCCTGCTGAAACTCGGCGTCGGAAAACAGCGCCGCGATGCTGATCTTGTCGAAAAACGCCAGCAGCACGCAGGCAAACAGCGCGATCGGTACCGACCAGCGCACCCGCTGCTGCGGATTTTCGGCAACGGTTTCCCCCGCCCGTCCAGCGCGGGCGTCAATGTCTTGCGTAGTCATAAAACGCTCCCGAGGTTCGGGCGTTATTTCAACGCCATCAAAGAAAACTCCGCATCCGCCAGTTGCTGCGGATCCAGCACCCGGCCACTCGCCAACCAACGCTTGCCGAGCTTGATGGTGCGCGCGTCGTTGAACGCCACCATCTGCACCAGCTGCCGATCGGCGTTCAGCGTGAAGAACACCTGCGACTGCGGCGTGCGGCGCACCACATGGTGCACGCCGCCGCTCGGCACGCCGAGGATCTGGATATTGACGTCGTATTGATCCGACCACAGCCAGGCCACGTCGTCATACGGAGCGGCGAAGGCGTCGAGCATCGCGCAGGCGGTGCTGATGGCCTGATTTTGCGCGTAGGCCCAGGACTGCAGGCACAGACCAAGCGTCGGGTGGCGCGCCACATCGCCGGCGGCGAAGATCGCCGGATGGCTGGTGCGCCCCTGGCCGTCGACCACGATGCCGGACTCGATAGCCAGCCCGGCGCTGCGCGCCAGTTCGAGATTCAGCTCGACGCCGATCCCCACCACCACCAGATCGAAGACCTGCGGATCGCTGACTTCGCTGCCGATCCAGGCGGCGCCGTCGCGATCTTCCAGCGAGATCTCGCCGCAGCCGCACAACACAGTGACACCCTGCCGGCGATGCAGTTCGAGCAACGCCTGTGAGACGTCGGCGCCGACGCTGCGCATGCACAGCGCAGGCTGGCGCTCAAACACCGTCACCTCGGCGCCGAGACGGCGCGCGGAAGCGGCGATCTCCAGCCCGATCCAACCGCCGCCGACGATAGCCAGGCGACGGCAGCCCTGCAGCCCCTGCCGCAACCGGGCCGCATCGTCCCAGGAACGCAGCGTCATCACGCGCGGGTGCTGCGCCCAGGCAGCGCTCGGCAAACGCGGCCGCCCGCCGGTGGCGATCAGCAACTGCTCGAACTGCAGCCGTTGCCCGTCGCTGAGCGTAACGATTTGCTGTTCAGCGTCGATGGACTCGGCGCGCAGCGGGCGGCGCCAGTCGATATTCAGCTCCGCCACCGTCTGTTCGCTGAACAGCCGGCTGAGGGGCGCCGCGGCATCCAGCAGCGCCGCTTTCGACAGCGGCGGCCGCTCGTAAAAATCGTAGGGTTCGTCGCTGACAACCGTCAGCCGGCCGCTGTAACCCCGGTCGCGCAGCGTCTTGGCCACCCAACCGCCGGCCTGGCCGCCGCCGACGATGACGATGCCCGCCTGCTCCGGCCGGTTCATAACGCCTCCGCCTTTTTATGCTGGCGGCGCGTGTCGTGATCGATACCGCCCTCTACCGCCCATTCGGTGAAGGAGACCAGCGAATGTTCCAGCTCGCGCGGCTGCCAGTTTTCCGTCAGATAATCGTCGTTGGTGTAGTACTCGAACGCGCCGCCGGTCGGGCTGTTGACGTACCAGAAATAGGCCGAGGAGATCGGGTGACGGCCGGGGCCGATAAAGGTGCTCCACTGCTCTTTGTTCATGGCAATGCCGCCGCCGATCACTTCGTGGATATCGCGCACGGTGAACGCCACGTGGTTCAGGCCGCGAGGGCGGTTCGGCAGCTTCAGCAGGAACAGGTTATGGTGGCCGCCGCGCGCCTGGGTGCGCAGGAAGACGGCGCGATCGATATAGCGATCGGAAACCTGGAAATCCAACAGCTCGCGGTAGAAACGCTCGGTCGCCGCCAGATCTTCAACGAAGAACACCACGTGGCCAATGTTGATCGGCTGCGCCTGCGAATAGACCGGGCTGGGTTGATCGATGCGGCGCACGTCGCCCCATTGGTTGATCGGCGTGACCGGCACCTCGACCGCCTGCTGGCGGCTGACGACGAAGCGCAGCGTCATACCGTTGGGATCGAGGCACTCCAGCTCTTCTCCCACCTGGCGGAAGCCGGGCATCAGCGCCAAACGCGGCTGCAGGCGCGCCAGATCGGCGGGCGAGGCCACGCCCCAGGTCATGCGGCGCAGGGTGGAACCGCCTTCAAACGCCGCAGGCAGCGCCGCGCTTTGCAGCGGATGCAGGACAACCCGCGCCCCGCTCAGGGTAGTGAATTCGCGCTGCGCTTCGCCCCAATGTTGCGTGGCGGGCTGCAGGCCGAAGTCTTGCATGAATTTTTCGCAGGTTGGCAGATCTTCGACGCCAAATTCCAGTTTTTCGATTCCGATTACGCTCATTGTTCAGCCTCACGTTCTCGCTGCATACGGTTTTCAGGCATGAGTGAACCCCGGCCCCTGTTTGCTACGGGCCTTGTCCCTGCCTGAGTAAAAGAGTCGGTCCTGTCGGTTAGCCGACGTTGGCCTGCGGCGGCGCGCCGAGGAAGCCGGAAATTTTCTCCGCCGCGTCGCGCACTTCCATGCGCAGCCGCTCGCGATCCGCTTTCGGGATCTCATCGGACGGCACCATGATGCTGACCACCGCCTCGACCCGCTGCTCGCGGTTGAAGATCGGGTAGACGATCGAGGAGATGCCGTGGCGGAAGAACGATTCGCCGATCACATAGCCGCGCGCCTTGTCTTGCTGCACCATCTGCCACAGCGTTTCGCGATCCGCCGGGGTGCCCGGCGCATTGCCCGGCAGCTGCGCGTCTGGATACAGTTGTTCGAACTCGCTGCGAGTCGCGCTGGTCAACAACATGCGGCCGAGCGAGGTTTGGTGCACCGGCAAGCGGGTGCCGACGCTGACTTGATTGATCTGCGAACCGGCGGCGCTGACGCGGGCGATATAGATCACGTCACGCCCGTCGCGGATCGCCAGATGGCTGCTGCACTGGCTGCGATCGCGCAGCTGCTCGATCACCGGCTGGCCGGCCTGCGCCACGTCCAGCGACGCGATATATTCGAAGCCGAGACGCAGCACCTTGATGCCGAGCGCAAAGGTGTTGGTGCGCGGATTGCGCTCCAGAAAGCCCAGGTGTTCGAGCGTCTGCACCACGCGATAAGCGGTGGCCTTCGGCATATCGACCAGGCGATGCAACTCGGCGAAGGTCATCTCCTTATGCTGCTCGCCAAACGCCAGCAGCAACTGCAACCCGCGATCCAGCCCCGGGATCAGATATTTACATGCTTGCTCGTCCGCCATCTCTCGCTCCTGCGCTGTGCGCCTGCCCTGCGGGCCGTCAGTTGAATACGAAGCCGCCGTTGACCGGCAGCAGTTGACCGGTGACGAAATCCGCCAGCGGCGACAGCAGATAAAGCACCGTACCGTTCACATCGTCCGGGTGCTGCGCCCCGGCTAACGCGCGCCCCTGCTCGTACAGCTGGTGGCGCTCGGCGGGGACATACTCGGTAGCTTCCACCCGCGTCAGGCCCGGCGCGATGGCGTTGACGCAGATCCCCTGCGGGCCCAGCTCTCGCGCCATCGATCGGGTCATCGCGATCAGCGCGCCTTTGCTGGCAACATAGGCCATCAGGCGCGGCGCGCCCCACAGCGCGGTGTCCGACGCCACGTTGACGATCTTGGCGTGCGGGTTGCGCGCCAGCAGCGGCACCGCCGCCTGGCTCACCAGCCAGGTACCGCGCACATTGACCTGCATCACCCGATCCCACAGTTCGATATCGTATTCCATCATGGTTTTGCCGCCGACGCCGGTCGCCAGCGCCGCGTTGTTCACCAGGCCGTCGATCCCGCCGCCTGCGGCGATCTTCTCGAACGCCGAACGGATCGAATCCGGTGACGCCAGATCGATGGTTTGCGTTTCCACCTGAGCGCCCTGCTCACGCAGCGCGGCGCCGCTCGCCGCCAGCTCATCCGCCAAAATGTCGCACATCACCACCTGCGCGCCGGCAGCGGCGATGGCGGCTGCGAAGCTGTAGCCCAGGCCGCGCGCCGCGCCGGTGACCACAATGCGTTTACCGTTCAGCAGGCCGTTCACTGCGCCGCCTCCCGCTCGCGCAGCGTCGCCAGCTGTTTTTGCGCCTCTTTCTGCATCAGGCGGCGCAGACGAGAAAGACCGACGTCGTGCTGATACAGATATTCGCGGCCGCGGGCGTTAGGCGCCATGTTCTCAAGCACGATGCGATCCTGCTCGAGCACGTCCCAATGCAACGATTCCAGACGATTGCGGTACATGAAGCGCCACATGTCGCGCTGCCAGTCCTTGACCTTACGGATGCGCCAGAAGAATACCCGGCAGTGATCCTTGTCCTCCGGCACCACCATGCCGATGATCCAGAAGTGACCGCCCGGCCCGAAGCGCTTCTTGTACGGGATCGACAGGCGCATCCAATACGCGCCGCTGTTGCCGAATTCCACCCAGTCGAAGTTGACGCCGATCTGGCCGTTTTTCTTGAAGATGAAACCGCTGTCGGTCGGCTCCAGCGCCATGTCCGCCTTGCGATCCCCTTCCGCCATCGAGTGTGAAGAGGAGTGCAGGTAGGTGCCGTGCATCGGATCCATCACGTTTTCCAGGGCGTACTGGTAGTTGCAGTTCCAGCTGGCGGTGCACAGAAAATGACTGTACGACGCTTCGTCCGCCAGCTCTTGCGGGAAAGTCAGCTCCGCCGGCGCTTCATCCGCCGTCACGCCGAAATAGAGGAACACCGCGCCATAGGCTTCTTTGGCCGGGTAAGATCGCAGGCATTTTTGCCCCACCAGCGGGCAGCGATCCACCGCCGGCACGTCTTTCACCGTCCCGTCGCCGCCGACTTCCACCCCGTGATACCAACAGGCGATGCGATCGCCGAGGTTCCACCCCATGGAAAGCCGCGCGCCACGGTGCGGGCAGCGGTCTTCCAGCGCGTGGATCTGGCCTTCAGCGTCGCGCCACACCACGATTTGCTGCTCCAGGCGGGTGATGCCGACCGGGTTGTTGCCCACTTCCCAGCTGGCCAGCACCGGATACCACATGCCGCGCAGCCCCTGGTCAAGATAGTCCTGCAAGCTCTGTTCGGAGGATGTTGTGTTTGCTGTCATTGTCTTCTCCCGGGTGTCGCTCAGAAACCGTTAACGTGAAGGAATTCGCGGAACGTCGCCTCATTCCACGGCTGGCCGCTGCGATCGAACAGACGACGCTGATTCAACGCGCTGACGATCTGCTCCAGCTCTTCCGCCCCCTGATCGAAGATCGTTTCCAGCGCCGCCACCAGGGCGGTTTCGAAGCCGTCCGGCACCCGGGCACGGTTTTGCCAGATGACATTGCGGAACTGGCCCGGCTGATGGATTTGACCGTTGCCGCCTTCGCGGGCCGGCGTCACCTGTTGGGTGTCCGGCAGCCAGGGATTGAAATCGGTGATGTGCTGCATGATTACTCCTCCGCGATAAAGGTGATCTGGATTTGGTTGTCGACCACCCGGGTGGGATAGGTTTGCAGATCGCGGCCGCCCGGCTCGCGCAGGCACTGGCCGGTACGCACGTCAAACAGCGCTTCGTGCAGCGGGCACTCAACCTTGCCGTCGTCTACAAACCCCTGGCTGAGCAAGGCATAAGCATGCGGGCAGACGTCTTCCAGCGCGTAGTAGTTACCGTCGAGCAGGTACACCCCGATCTCCTTTCCTTCCACTTTGCCGGAGAAAGGAAAATCTTCTTTCACCTGAGACACTTCGCACACATTCTTCCAGCTCATTGCTTTTATCCTCTATCTGATTGTTTCATATATGAAACTCAGTTTCTTATTTAATACAGCCACTATAAGTCTGGCGAAACTTTCGTCAAGCGAGCGGAACGGCAAATGTTAATGAAAGGTTGTTTAAAAATGACAAATGCGGGAAAGATCACGAAATCATGCACCGATATGAAAAACCTATGTCAGTTGTGCGCTCCCTCGCTAATTTATGGCAAAAAATGCGTTGATCCCGGCGGCGCATTGCGCGTAAAAGTGTTTTCTCTCTGTCTTTTACACCCTATTTTATAACAATAAATTTACATCAATCAGCCCCATCCCCGCGTTTGTGCCAAATGGCATCCTCGGGTGAGTTTACTGCTGCCTGAATTCGTCAACCGCTCGCACTGAGGAACGCGCCGTGCAACAACGTCAACGCTGGTTTGGGGTGATCGCCCTGCTGTTTCTGATCGTTATCGCCTATGCGGATCGGGTTAATATCGCCGTGATGTTGGTCAATCCCGACTTCCTGCAACACTTTCAACTCGGCGGTGACCGCGCTCACCAGGGCACGCTGATGACGGTGTTTTTACTCGGTTACGGCCTGTCCGCCATGTTGCTGACGCCGTTTCTGGAAACGCTGATGGGTTACCGCCGCGCGCTGACGCTGAGCGTGGTGCTGTGGGCGCTGCTCACCGCCGCCTCGCCGCTGGCGGGATCGCTGCTGTTGCTGTGCGTGGTGCGCGCGCTGCTTGGCGTCAGCGAAGGGCCGCTGTTCTCGCTGAAAACCATGTACATCAGCGATCATTTCACCGCCGACGAGCGTGGCAAGCCCAACGCGGTCAGCGCACTGGGCGTCTCGTTGGGGCTGGTGCTCGGCTTTCCGCTGGTGAGTTTTCTGATGGCGCACTTCGGCTGGGCGATGTCGTTTCACCTGCTGGCGCTGCTCAACCTGCTGCTGGGCCTGGCGCTGGTGCGGTTGTTCGTTCATCCGCTCGCCTTATCTTCATCTTCACGCCCTGCCGATCCGCAACCGGTGCTAAGCCGCGTCTGGCACACCTTTGCGCTGGCCTGGCGCACGCCGATGCTCGGCTGGATCCTGCTGATCGAGATCGCCACGCTCAGTTACCTGTGGGGCTCCAGCGCCTGGCTGCCGGCTTACCTGACCGATGAAAAGGGGTTCTCCATCAAGCAAATGGGCTGGATGGCCGCGCTGCCTTTCATCGTCAGCATCGCCTCCAAATACCTCGGCGGCGCGTTGCTCGATCGCATCCGTCCTTATCAGGCGCCGCTGATCTTCGTCTTTGGCGGCGCGGCGACCGCACTGTGCATCTATGGCGTAATGAACAGCCATCAGCTTGGCTGGATCGCCTTCTTCCTGCTGGCGGCCAACGCCTGTTGGGGCGTGCAGGGCGCGGCGATCCCCACGCTGCTGCAGCATTATGCACGGCCGGAGGCGGTCGGCAGCGCCTATGGGCTGATTAACGGCATCGGCAATCTATGCTCGGCGTTCGTGCCGATGGCGATGGGCATGGTGATGGCCAGCCAGGGCAAGGTGTCCTCGGGCTTTGCGGTGCTGATTGCCTCACAGCTGCTGACGCTGCTGGCGGGCGGGGCGCTGTTTAGCCGTATGTTGCTGGCGCGACAGGTTAACCGGGCATAAACCCATTTCTCTCTCCTCTGCGGCGAGAAACCGAATGCTGTGAGTGGGTGCTCAGGGATCTGGACGCCAACAACCAGCAGACGGGGGACATCCCCCGTCGCCGGGTTGCCTTACCGTTCGGATTCGTAAGCCAAAATGGCCGCAACCTCCGTTGTGCCCGATCGGATACGCAGCTCACACAGCGTGCTGCGCGTTATCCATGCCAGTGATATTACCGTGACACAAATAACCACCAATTTTAACAGGCTCCGTTTGTTCGGCATCATGCCTTCTTCTCCTTGCCTCGCGGCGGGTAAGAGGCTAACTTAACGTTGTCTGGCGTTAGAGTTGGCCTCGGGTTGATGAATATCGACTCGGGGCTTTTCTCTTTGTATCTTTCGCAGAAGCTCCAGAGACAAAGATCCAGAGCACCCGCGCGCAGTATATTCATCCACCCCGCTATCCCGGCTCCCTTCTTCCTGACTCTTTTTCATTTCTGCGCAGGATTGCGCAAAGGCGTTGCAACAGACTGAAAATCGCCGCACGGATGGCGACAAATGAAATAAAAAAAGCGGCCCCCATACGATGGGAGCCGCTTTTTCAGCGAGGCGTGGCCTGGCGTCAGGCGTGTTTCTTGGCCGCCTGCAGGTACAGCATCTCCAGACCCAACGTCGCCGCGGCCAGCGCGGTGATCTCGGACTGGTCATAAGCCGGCGCCACTTCCACTACGTCCATGCCAACGATGTTCAGCGACTGCATGCCGCGCACCAGTTTCAGCGCGCGATCGGAAGTCAGACCGCCAATCACCGGCGTGCCGGTGCCCGGTGCGAACGCCGGATCCAGACAGTCGATGTCGAAGGTCAGGTACACCGGCATTTCGCCGACGATGCCTTTGATCTGGGTCAGCAGGTCGTCCACGCTGCGATCGTTCACCTGCGCGGCGTCCAGTACGGTAAAGCCGTTGTCATGATCGAACTCGGTGCGAATGCCGATCTGCACCGAGTGATGCGGATCGATCAGGCCTTCGTTCGGCGCATGGTAGAACATGGTGCCGTGGTCGAACTTGCTGCCGTTGGCGTAGGTATCGGTATGGGCGTCGAAGTGCACCAGCGCCAGCTTGCCGAAATGCTTGGCGTGCGCGCGCAACAGCGGCAGGGTGACGAAGTGGTCGCCGCCGAACGAGAGCATGCGCTTACCGGCCTTCAGCAGTTTCTCCGCGTGCGCCTGCAGCTTGTCGCTCATGTCCTGCGCATCGCCGAAGTTGAACACGATGTCGCCGCAGTCAACCACGTTCAGGCGATCGCGCAGATCGAAGCTCCACGGCCAACGGTTGCCTTCCCAGGCCAGGTTGGTGGACACCTGGCGGATGGCCGCCGGGCCATGACGGCCGCCGGCGCGACCGGAGGTCGCCATGTCAAACGGAATGCCGGTGATGACCCACTCTGCATCGCTGTCGTAAGGCATGAAGTTCAGCGGAAAGCGCAGGAAACCAAAGGCGTTGGACACTAATGAATTATCGGACTGATGGCCTAAGGTGCTCATAGTAAACCCTCGTAGTTCAACAAGTTGCCGGGCGCAGACGCCGGGCCGTGACAAAAAAAAATCCCTCCCGCGTCGTTAGCCCGACGAGAAAGGGATTTATTCGATGTGTGTTTCGGTGCTACCGATACGGCAGATTATGGCCGCATTTTGCTCATGCTTCAAGGGGGCCGACATCGCCCCCCTGAAGAGGGCGGTTACTCGTCTTCCAGATACGTGTAACCGTACAGGCCGGCTTCAAACTCTTCCAGGAACTGCGCCTGCAGCTCGCTGTCCAGATCGGTTTCTTTGACCTGATCGCGGAATTTGGACAGCAGCGCGCTCGGATCGAGCTGCACGTACTCCAGCATGTCCGCCACGGTGTCGCCCTCGTCGGACAATTCGGTCTCGACGCTGCCGTCCGGGAACACGTACACGTCAACCGAGGCGGTGTCGCCGAACAGGTTGTGCATGTTGCCGAGGATCTCCTGATACGCACCGACCATGAAGAAGCCCAGCGCCGGCGGGTTCTCCGGATCGTACGGCGGCATCGGCATGGTGGTCGCCACGCCGTCGCCGTCGACGTAATGGTCGATGGTGCCGTCGGAATCGCAGGTGATGTCGAGCAGCACCGCACGGCCTTCCGGCGGCTTATCCAGCCCTTCCAGCGGCAGCACCGGGAACAGTTGATCGATACCCCAGGCATCCGGCATCGACTGGAACAGCGAGAAGTTGACGTAGAACTTGTCCGCCATGCGCTCTTGCAATTCGTCGATGATCGGGCGGTGCGCGCGGTTGCTCGGATCGAGCTGCTGCTGGATCTTGTTGCAGATGTTCAGATACAGCTGCTCGGCCCAGGCGCGCTTGGTCAGGTCCAGCATGCCGTGCGCGTATTGGGTATGCACGTCGTGCAGATCCATCTGGCTGTCGTGCAGCCATTCACGCAGCGAGCGGCGGTTCTCCGGCTCGTTCATTTCCAGCCAGGTTTCCCACATGCTTTCCAGCGCGCGCGGCGCGTCGGCTTCCGGCGGCTGCGGTTCGCTGAATTCGTTGCGCTCTACGCCGATCACATTGGAGACCAGCACCGTGTGGTGCGCGGTCACGGCGCGGCCGGACTCGGTGATCACCGTCGGGTGCGGCAGGCCGTGTTCGTTACAGGCGTCGCCGATGCCCCAAATCACGTTGTTGGCGTATTCGTTCAGGCCGTAGTTGACCGAGCAATCGGACTGCGAGCGGGTGCCTTCGTAGTCGACGCCCAAACCGCCGCCCACGTCGAAGCACTGAATGTTGACGCCCAGCTTGTGCAGCTCAACGTAGAAGCGCGCCGATTCGCGCACGCCGGTGGCGATATCGCGAATGTTGGCCAGCTGCGAGCCCAGGTGGAAGTGCAGCAACTGCAGGCTGTCGAGACGGCCCGCTTCGCGCAGGGTCTCCACCAGCTTCAGCACCTGCACCGCCGCCAGACCGAATTTGGACTTTTCGCCGCCGCTCGACTGCCATTTGCCGGAGCCTTGCGACGCCAGACGCGCACGCACGCCCAGGCGCGGTATGACGTTCAAGCGTTCGGCTTCTTCCAGCACCAGGTTGATCTCGGACATCTTTTCGATCACCAGGTACACCTTGTGCCCCAGTTTTTCCCCGATCAGCGCCAGGCGAATGTATTCACGATCTTTATAACCGTTACAGACGATCACCGAGCGGGTCATGCCGGCATGCGCCAGCACCGCCATCAGCTCGGCCTTGGAGCCGGCCTCCAGCCCCAGCGGTTCGCCGGAATTCACCAGCGATTCAATCACGCGGCGATGTTGGTTCACCTTGATCGGATACACCAGGAAATAGCCGCCCTGGTAACCGAAGGACTCGCGCGCGCGTTTGAACGCGGCGTTGATCGAACGCAGGCGATGCTGAAGGATCTGCGGGAAGCAGAACAGCGCCGGCAGACGTTGGCCGTCTTGCTGGCGCGTTTTCACCAGTTCTGCCAGATCGACGCGCGCCTGCGGGACATCCGGATCCGGGCACACGCTGATATGGCCCAGCTCGTTGACGTCATAGTAATTGTTGCCCCAGTAGGCGACGTTATAAGTACGCAGCATCTTGCTGGCATTACGATCATTCATGGCAACCTCCTGCATGGAGCGCAAAGATAAAGACTCGCCCGCAACCGGCGGACGGTGAATCAACAGATCATCAGACATGGTTCGCCTCACATTCCGTACTGACGAAACCGCCAGCCACTATCGCAGCTACAACCCGCGAGAACAACCCAACAAGCCGCGCCGGCGGCAGCGAAGAGAACTGCCGTTCGCGGTCAGCGATCGGTTTATCACTCATATAATTGTAAGACACCCTGTTCAAACCTCGTGAATCGGGCCAAGAAACATCCCACAGGAAGGCTGCAGGCTACCCTTGTTCAGTTCTTCAGACGACCGTTAGCCGGCCCGAGAATCCTGAGTAGCGGCCAAGTGTTTATCGCACCTGGTAAGTGACAGAGAGACAAGACGGGAAATAGCAGAAGAATGTGCGCCAGAACGGCACTGCTGTTGGGAACCAACAACCGGTAGACAACGGATCATTAATCCAACCACCTCCACGCGCGCCGTTCGGAGTGAACGACCCAGCCTCTAAAATAGTGTAAGAACGTGACCGTTCGATGAAGCGGCGGTGCCACGGCGAACGCCCGCGACGGATAATAGCGCAATGCCGACGAATGCAAAGCGGAAGTTTATCGTACCTTCCCCCACGCCAGACCGCCGTACTGTGCAGCAAATGAACCGCGCGCGCAGTTTATACCGGTAAGCAGGTGAAAAAGCAAAATGAAAATTCGCCGAAAACTGTTTCAAGCGATGAAAATGGCGCCAACCCGTTTGCGCAAAAGAGCGAAAGCGCAAAAAATTACTGGCAATCTGGCTAAACCCTGACCTAAAATAGACGTCCAGATGTTAATCCATCTATACTGGTTAACTGATAAACTGCTTAACGGCTTTGCCTGAGGGGCGTTGCAGGATGCATCTCGCGCCATCAGCGGAAGACCCTTCGCTTCGATGCCGGATCTCCAGCGCTGTGCAGTAATTTCTAACCCGTCTTATGCAAGGTAAAGAACACAATGGCTAAACACCTCTTCACGTCCGAATCCGTCTCCGAAGGACACCCAGATAAAATCGCCGACCAGATCTCCGATGCCGTCCTCGACGCCATCCTAGAACAAGATCCGAAGGCGCGCGTCGCCTGCGAAACCTACGTGAAAACCGGCATGGTCCTGGTCGGCGGTGAAATCACCACCAGCGCCTGGGTCGATATCGAAGAGATCACCCGCAAGACCGTGCGCGAGATCGGCTACGTTCATTCGGACATGGGCTTTGACGCCAACTCCTGCGCAGTATTGAGCGCTATCGGCAAGCAATCCCCGGATATCAATCAGGGCGTTGACCGTACCGATCCTCTCGAGCAGGGCGCCGGCGATCAGGGCTTGATGTTTGGCTACGCCACCAACGAAACCGACGTGCTGATGCCGGCTCCGGTGACCTACGCACACCGTCTGGTGCAGCGCCAGTCCGAAGTGCGTAAAAACGGCACCCTGCCGTGGCTGCGCCCGGACGCGAAGAGCCAGGTGACCTTCCAATACGACGACGGCAAAATCGTCGGCATCGACGCCGTCGTTCTGTCCACCCAGCATTCCGAAGACATCGCGCTGAAAGATCTGCAAGAAGCGGTGATGGAAGAGATCATCAAGCCGGTACTGCCGGCGGAATGGCTGACGGCGGGCACCAAATACCACATCAACCCGACCGGCCGTTTCGTTATCGGCGGCCCGATGGGCGACTGCGGCCTGACCGGCCGTAAAATCATCGTCGACACCTACGGCGGCATGGCTCGCCACGGCGGCGGCGCCTTCTCCGGTAAGGATCCGTCCAAGGTTGACCGTTCCGCGGCTTACGCGGCGCGCTACGTGGCGAAAAACATCGTCGCCGCCGGCCTGGCCGATCGCTGCGAGATCCAGGTTTCTTACGCTATCGGCGTAGCGGAACCGACTTCCATCATGGTGGAAACCTTCGGTACCGAGAAAGTGCCAACCGAACAGCTGACGCTGCTGGTGCGCGAATTCTTCGATCTGCGCCCATACGGCCTGATCCAGATGATGGATCTGCTGCAGCCGATCTACCGCGAAACCGCCGCCTACGGCCACTTCGGCCGCGAGCACTTCCCGTGGGAAGCGACCGACAAAGCTGAGCTGCTGCGCGATGCCGCCGGCCTGAAATAAGCCCCGACATCAACATGAAAAACGGCGAGCCTTGGCTCGCCGTTTTTTTTGAGCGGATGGGTGCTCCCGGATCAACGCATCGACTGCCAGCAAGCGGAGGCACCGCCCCCGCCGCCGGGTTGCCTTACCGTTCGGATTCGTAAGCCAAAATGGCCGCAACCTCCGTAGTGCCCGATCGGATCCGCAGCTCACACAGCGAGCTGCGGGTTATCCATGCCAGTGATATTACCGTGGCACAAATAACCACCAATTTTAACAGGCTCCGTTTGTTCGGCATCATGCCTTCTTCTCCTTGCCTCGCGGCGGGTAAGAGGCTAACTTAACGTTGTCGTGCGTTAGAGTAGGCCTCGGGTTGATGAATATCGACTCGGGGCTTTTCTCTTTGTATCTTTCGCTCGGGCTCCAGAGACAAAGATCCAGAGCACCCGCCCGCAGTATATTCATCTCACCACCACGCCTCGTGTTCCTTTTCGCACGCAATATCATTTTTGCGCAACCGCTCGCAGTGCCCTACAACACCATGAAAAATAAAAAAAGGCTCAGCGACGCTGAGCCTTTGATGGCAGAAAAAGCACGGCCGAGATGCCGATTACGACGTCTGCTTACGCAACAGATAAACGAAGTACGGCGCGCCGATAAAGGTCGCCAGCAACCCGGCGGGGATCTGATACGGGAACAGCAGCATCCGCCCGCACCAGTCGGCAAACACCATCAGCAAGCCGCCCAGCAGCGCGGCGATCACCATCTGCGGCAGCGCGCGGCGGAAGCCCAGCATGCGCGCCATATGCGGCGCCATCAGCCCGACAAAGCTCAGCGGCCCCACGGTCAGGGTCGCCATGGCGGTCAGCGTGGCGGCCAGCAACAGGATGGTCAATCGCGCCGGCGTCAGCGCAATGCCTACCGAACGGGCGGTAGCCCCGCCGAGCGGCAGAATGGTCAGCCAGCGGCGGCACAGCGGCGCCAATACCATCAGGCCGGCGGCCACCAGCGCGGTGCGCAGCGCCTGCGCCGGCTCCACCGAATAGGTCGAGCCAGAGAGCCAGGTCAGCAAGCCCCCCATACGCGGATCGCCGCTCGCCAACAGCAGGAAGATGACGGTGGTAAAGGCGGTGCTGAGCGCGATGCCGGCCAGCAGCATGCGTTCCGTCGAGAAACCGCCGCGGCCTGCGGCGATCATGATGATCAGCAGCGTAACGGCCGCCCCCAGACTGCCGGCGGGCAGCAGCCAAACGAAGGCGTCGCCCGGCACCATAAACAACATCATCACGACGCCAAAAGCGGCGCCGGAACTGATGCCCAACACTTCCGGGCTGGCCATCGGGTTGCCGGTCAGTTTCTGAATCAGCGTGCCGGCGACCGCCAGCATCATGCCCGCGGCCAACGCCGACAGCACCCGCGGCCAGCGCCACGGCAGCAGGGAGTCCAGTTCTGCCCCCAGGCTCCAGTGCCAGCCGTCGGCATTTTTACCCAGCATCAGCGCCAGCGTCAGGCCGATCAGCAATACGAGGCCACCCAGCAGGATCCAGCCGGGCAGATTCCCGCGCTCGGCAGGCACCTTATCGCCCAGGTTCATCGGCGGCGGCGTGGCGGCGCTGCGCAAACGCGGCAACAGCCACAACAGCAGCGGCGCGCCGAACAGCGCGGTGGCCGCACCGGTCGGGATCTCGCGCCACACCTGCGTCACCCCGAGCATCACCTGATCGGTCAGCCACAGCAACAGCGCCCCCAGCAACGGCGCCAGCATCATGCGGTGCGCCAGACGGCGCGCGCCCAGCATCTTCGCCATCAGCGGCGCAAACAGGCCGATAAAGCCGATAACACCCACCGCGCTCACCAACATGGCGCTGAAGATGATGGCCAGCCCCAGGGCGCAGAAGCGCGCCATCGACAGCCCCAACCCCAGGTTGCGCGCCACGCCGTCGTCCAGCCCCAGCAGCGTCAGCGGGCGCAGCAATAGCGCCGCCAGCGCACCGGCCACCAGCAAACGCGGCAGGATAAACTGCACCGCGCTCCAGTCCTGTTGGTTCAGCGCGCCGGTGCCCCACAGGAACATACCCTGCAGTTGATCGTAATGAAACAGCGCCAGCAGGCTGTTGACCGCGCCGCAGTAAAGTCCCAGCACCAGCCCGGCCAGAATCAGCGTCACCGGCGACATCCGCTTGCCCCAGGCGACGCCGAACACCAGCCCGCCCACCACAATCGCCCCCACCATAGCGGCCAACTGGCGGGTGAACTCGCCCCCCGGCAGCACCCACAGCGTGGCGATGGTCAGGCCGAGCTGCGCGCCGGCGGCCACGCCGAGCGTCGACGGTTCCGCCAACGGATTGCGCAACACCTGCTGGAACAGCACGCCAACCAACCCCAGACCGGCGCCGGCCAACAGCGACACCGTCAACCGCGGCAGCAGGCTGTAATGGAACAGCATTTGCCGCACGTCGTCGATGTCCGGCGCGCTGAGCGCCCGCACCCATTGCGCCGGCGGCAGCTGCTGCACCAGGTTATATATCGTCAAACCGCCTGCCGCCGCCAACAACAGCAGGATCAGCGTCAGCGGCAATTTCCGGATGCCCGCATTCATGACGCACTCTCCTGAGCCTGCGCCAACAGGCGGCAAAACCGCATCGTCGACAGCGTAGCGCCATAGAACCACACCGCCGGCACCTGCCGCAGCTGGTTTTGCCGCACGAAGGGCAACGACTGCCACAGCGGCGTCGCGCTGACCTTGTCCATCATCGCCTGATTGCCGTGATCGAGATAAATGACCCGGGCGTTACGCACCGTGGCCAATCGTTCAATCCCCACCACCGCCGTGCCCCAAAAATCGGTTGGCTCCTGCCAGGCATTGCGAATGCCGAGTTGATCCATCGCTTCCTGGAACAGACTTTTCTGGCCGATGATCAGCGCATGGCGCGTGTCGATCAGCGAAAACAACAGCAGCGGTTGCCGGGTGTAGCTTTGCAGGCGCTGACGCGCGTCCTGCATAAAGCTGTCGAACTGCGCCAGGTGGTTTACCGCCCGGCTTTCTATGCCCAACCGCTGGCCCAGCGCCAGCAGCGACTGGCGGGCGACGGTCAGCGGTTTGCCGCTGCCGTCGTTGAAGCCGAAGCTCATGGTTGGCGCGATGGGTTGGATTTTGCGCGGCGTTGGGCCATAGCCTTGCGACAACAACACCAGCGAAGGCTGCAGTTGCTGCAGCAGTTCGAGGTTCGGTTCGGTGCGCTGGCCGACGTCGACCACCGTCGCCGGCAGCTTTGGCTCCGCCACCCACAGGTTATAGTTATGCACATCGGCCACCGCCAGCGGCGTCACGCCCAATGCCAACAGCAGCTCGATCGGCAACCATTCCAGCGCCGCAACGCGCGCGATATCCGGCGGCGCATCCGCCGCTCGGCCGGGCAACGAACCCAACAGCGGCGACAGCGCCAGCGCCATCAACAAACGGCGGCGCAGCGGATCGTGAGAAGAAGTGAATGTAGAGGACATCAGTAGACAAAACTCACCGGCGCGCCGCCGCTCGGATGCGGCAACGTGCCCATAGGAATACCGTAAATTTGCTCCAGCACCGGCCCCTGCATCAGCTCCAGCGGGCCGCCCTGGGCGATCATTTCACCGCCGCGCAGCGCCACCAAATGGTCGCAGTAGCGCGCCGCCATGTTGATGTCGTGCAGTACGGCGATCACTGTAAGATCGCGTTCGCGGCTCAGGCGCTGGATCAGCACCAGCACCTCGACCTGGTGCGCGATATCCAGCGCCGAGGTCGGTTCGTCGAGCAGCAGGCAGCGGCTGTCCTGCGCCACCATCATCGCCAGCCAGGCGCGTTGGCGCTCGCCGCCGGACAGGCTGTCCACCAGCCGGTTGGCGAACGGCTTCAAGCCCACCAGCGCGATGGCCTCTTCCACCTGTTGGCGATCGTTGGCGCCAAAACGCCCCAGCGCGCCATGCCACGGATAGCGGCCGACGGCCACCAGCTCGCGCACCGTCATGCCTTCCGCCGCCGGCAACTGCTGCGGCAGGTAGGCCACCTGGCGGGCGAAGGATTTGCTGTCCCACTGCGCCAACGGCTGCCGATTGAGCAAGACCTGACCGCCGCTGGGCGCATGGTGCCGCCCGAGCAGTTTCAACAGGGTGGATTTACCGGAACCGTTATGGCCGATCAGGCCGCAGACTTTGCCCTGAGGAAAACGGAGCGACAGCGGTTGCAACAGCACCCGGCCGGGAACGGCGAAGCTGGCGTTATCCAGCGCGAAGGTCGCGCCGGGATTAAGAAGTTTGTCCTGCATAGATCCTGCTTTGTCCGGGGCGACGCGGCGCCGCCCCGGCTATCCGGTTAGAAACGGAAGGTTGCGGTGGCGACCACCTGGCGTTCTGCGCCCCAGTAGCAGGCGTAGTCGCGGTAGCAGCTGGACACGTAGGTCTTGTCGAACAGGTTGTTGATGTTAACACCCACGGACGACCCCGGCAGGCCAAAGCGCGCCAGATCGTATTTAATGGTGGCGTCCACCAGCGTGTAGTCCGGCACCTTGAAGGCGGAGTTATCGCTGTTGAAGCTCGAGCTGGAGCCAACGTAACGCACTCCGGAACCCAGCGTCAGGCCGCTTACCGCCGTTTCGTGGAAGGTATAATCCGCCCACAGCGAAGCCATGTGTTTCGGCACCTCGACGGTCGGCTTGCCCTGATAGGTATTATCCTTGGTGTACTTCGCATCGGTATAGGTATAGGAGGCGATCAGGTTGACGTTGGCATTCAACGCCGCCTTGGCTTCCAGCTCCACGCCGCGCGAACGGATCTCGCCGCTCTGCACGCTGAACTGCGCATTGCTTGGATCCGGCGTCAGGTTATTGTTTTTGGTCAGCTGATACAGCGCGCCAGTCAGCACGATCGGACGATCCTTCGGCACGTATTTCACGCCGGCCTCATACTGCTTGCCGATCGACGGCTTGAAGGTACTGCCCCCTTGCGTCGTGCCCAGATTCGGTTCAAACGATTCGCTGTAGCTGAAATACGGCGTCACGCCGTTGTCGAACAGATAGTTGAGGCCGCCGCGCCAGGTGAACTGACGGTCGGTCTGCTGGCTTGTCGAACTCGTATCGCGGTTATACGCGGAAGTCTTCGCCCAGTCATAGCGCCCGCCCAGCGTCAACAGCCACTGGTTCCACTCCCCTTGCTCCTGCACATACAGGCCGGTTTGCTCCTGACGGTTCAGATAATGGTAGGGGAAGTTGATGTTGACCGCGTCATTCCCGTATTGCGGATGGGTCATGCTCAGACCGTCCGCAGAACCAAATGCGGCATTGATATCGTTACGCATGCGCATGTAGTCGACACCGAACAACAGCGTATGGTCGATATCGCCGGTTTTCACCTTCGCCTGCGCCTGGGTATCTACAGAGAAATTGTCCAGGTGTTCTTTCGACTGCACATAGGCGCGATTAATCGTCGTCGGCGTCGCCGCAGAAACGCCGCTGCCATAGATGCTCTTCATATCGGTTTCCAGCTGCATATAGCGCAGATTCTGGCGCACCGCCCAGGTATCGTTGAAGGCATGTTCGAAGCTGTACCCGATCATCCGCTGTTTGCGGGAGGTGTAGTTGCTGGCTTCACCTTCGTTGAAATCGGTCGGCAGTTTGCTACCGTCCGGCAACGGGATCAGCGTGCCCTGCTTCGGCAGCCAGCCGTAATAACCGGTATAGGGATCGTTTTGAATGTTGGCCAGCAGCGTGAAGTTGGTTTTGTCATCCGGGCGCCAGCTAAAGGACGGCGCGATCGCATAGCGCTTCTCTTTGCTCATGTTTTGCTGCGTATCGCTGTCTTTCGCCAGGCCGGTCAGGCGATAGGAATAGATGCCCTGATCGTCCAGCGCGTCGCTGAAATCGAAACCGGTCTGGAACAGGTTGTCGCTGCCCATTTTGAACTGGATTTCGCGCAGCGGCTCGGTGGTTGGCCGCTTGCTGACCATCGAGACCAAACCGCCCGGGTTGCTTTTGCCGTACAGCACCGAGACCGGGCCGCGCAGCAGTTCGGCGCGTTCGAGGAAATAAGGATCGATGGACGCTTCGCTGTAGTTGTCGCCCAGCAACCGCAGGCCATCCAGATACTGGGTGGTGTTGGTGGCCGGGAAGCCGCGGATTGCCACCGCGTCATAGGTCGTGGAGCTGCCACGGCTGGCGAATACGCCCGGCGCATAGGCCAGTGCGCCCTTCACCGTATCCGGCTGGCGCATATCCATCTCTTCACGCGTTACCACGGAAACGGACTGCGGGTTCTTCTCGATCGGCGTATCGGTTTTGGTGCCGGTGGCGCTGCGCTTGGCGACATAGGTGCCAACCGGCCCCCAGGCGCTTTCCTGCTGGGCGGTATTGCTACCGCCCACAACGGTAATCGTGTCTTCCTTGGCGGCCGACTTGGCGTCGGCGGAAAAGGCCGGCATCGCCAGCGTGCCCAGCGCCGCGGCGACGGTGATCGCTAACGCGCTGACGGGGAGGCGGCCCTGCTTGGCCGCGAATGGTGGAAGACGCTTGGTCGGCATAGTTGATTTCTCTGATGAATAATTAAATGACGAATGTAAACGATAATAATTATTATAAGCGTCGCATTTTATGCAGAAGCCAAATTAAACTGCAAGCCGAATTCATAGGGCAAATAGGTTAAGGATTAGACGCTTAGCCTTGCGGTTAGCAGGGAAATAAAACAAGCAGAAAAATAAAAAAGCCCGCAGCCAAGGTTACGGGCTTAATAACAAAGCAAAAATTTTCACCGGGGCGGGCGCCCCGGCAGCGATTACTGGCCGAACATATCCTTGATCCAGCCGGCGACGCCATCGCCATCTTTTTGCTCACCCGCCGCCGGTTGTTGCTGTTGCTGCACCGCCGCCTGGCTGGCCTGGCACAATCCCTGCGGATTGTCGGTCCAGACCGGGATGGTGCGCCAACTGCCGCCGCCGCAGATAAAGTTGCCGGCAGAGTCGATGCTCATCTGGTTAATGCCTTCCGGCGGCTGCAGCATCAGCGGCAGCGGCGTCTGGTTTTCCAGATAGCGGCGATACAGGGTCAACGCGCCGTTGGCGCCGGTCAGCTTGGCCGGGCCGTTGTTATCGCGCCCGACCCAGGCGATCGCCACTTCCTTGCCGTCGATGCCGGCGAACCAGCTGTCGCGTAGATCGTTAGTGGTACCGGTTTTCGCCGCCAGGTTGTAGTTCGGGAACTTCACCGACAGTGAGCGGGAGGTCCCGCGCGCCACACCCTGCTGCATCGCGTACAGCGTCAGGTAAGCGGCCTGCGCCGGCACCATGCGCTCCGCCTGCGGGAAGCTCTGGTACAGCACCGTGCCGTCTTCGGCGATCACCGAACGCACCGCCGACAGCGGCGCACGGTTACCGCCGCTGGCGATGGTCTGGTATTCCTGCGCCACTTCCATCGGCGTCAGGCCGATCGCCCCCAGCAGCATCGAAGGCACCGGGTTGATCTCCGCTTTCGGGATCCCCAGGCGTTGCAGCGTGGCGCTGATCTGATCCAGCCCGACCGACAGGCCGAGGTTCACCGTCGGCACGTTCAGCGAGTTGGCCAACGCATCCACCAGCATCACCTGACCGCGGAATTTGCGATCGTAGTTGTTCGGCTGCCAGACGGCGCCGTTCGGCTGTTTCAGCGACAGCGGCGCATCCGCCAGCCAGGTGTTGAGGCGGTATTTGTCCGGCTCGGACAGCGCAGTCAGGTACGTCGGCGGTTTGGCCAGCGAGCCGACCAGGCGTCGCGCCTGCATGGCGCGGTTGAAACCGGCGAACTGCGGGTTGGCGCCGCCGACCATGGCGCGCACTTCACCGCTGAAGCGATCGACGATCACCATCGCCGCTTCCAGATCCTGCAGGTGACGCGCAGCGCGCAGCGCCGGGATGCCGTCTTCGACCGCTTTTTCCGCCGCGTCTTGCGACACCGGATCCAGCGTGGTGAAAATCTTCACGCCGGACAGATCATTCACCTTATCGCCCAGCTTGGTCTGCAGCTCCTGACGCACCATCTGCATAAAGGCCGGCTGTGGCGTAATGACGCCGCCTTTCGGCTGCACGCCCAGCGGGCGCGCGCTCAGCATGTCATACAGCTCGCCGTCGATCACACCCTGGTTCTGCAGCAGTTTGAGCACCAGGTTGCGGCGTTCCAGCGCCAGTTTCGGGTTACGCCACGGGTTGTACAGCGACGCGCCCTTGACCATGCCGACCAGCAGCGCCTGCTGATCGAGGCTCAGCTCGTCCACCGGGCGGCCGAAGTAATACAGGCTGGCCAGCGGGAAGCCGCGGATCTGATCGCTGCCGCTCTGGCCGAGATACACCTCGTTCAGATACAGCTCCAGAATGCGATCCTTGCTGTAACGGTAATCGACCAACAGCGCCATATAGGCTTCGTTGGCCTTACGCCACAGCGAACGTTCGTTGGTCAGGAACAGGTTCTTCACCAGCTGCTGCGTCAGGGTACTGCCGCCCTGCACCGCGCGGCCGGCGGTCAGGTTGGCCAGCACCGCGCGGCCGATGGAGTACGGGCTGATGCCGTCATGCTCATAGAAGTGGCGGTCTTCCGTGGCGATCAGCGTATCCACCAACAGATCCGGGAAACCGGAGCGCGGCACGAACAGGCGCTGTTCACCGTTCGGCGACTGCAGCATGGTGATAAGACGCGGATCGAGGCGGAAGAAGCCGAAGCTGCGGCCGCTGTCCAGGTTTTCGATCTTCGCCAGGCGGTTGTTCTGGAAATCGAGGCGGGCGCGGATCTGCCCTTCTTTACCATCCGGGAAGTCGAACGGGCGGCGCAGCATCTCGATGCTGTTGGCCTGTACGGTAAACTCGCCCGGACGCGTCATGCGGCTGACCTGACGGTACTGCATGCCTTCCAGCAGGTTGACCATCTCCTTCTTGCTGTACGGCATGCCCGGTTCCAGGTTGACCATGCGGCCGTACACCGCCGCCGGCAATTGCCAGACTTTGCCGTCGATGCGGCTGCGGATCTGGGAATCCAAATAGACGCCGTAGATCGCCAACAGGACGGCGAGCACCAGGATCAGTTTGATAATCAGGCCGAGCCAGCGGCGTTTTTTACGCGGCGGAGTCGCTTTTACCTTACGCGGCATGCGTTCCTCCTCCTCTTCATACTCATCATCGTCATACTCGTCTTCTTCGTAATCGTCATAATCGTCGTCTCGGCGACGGCGCGGCGGCTTGCGCGACGCGGTGCTTTTTGGTTGTTTTCCTTTGCGCCCGATGGGCTCGCGGTCATCCCCAGCCATGGCTGTTGTTCTCCGAGCTTGCCGACACTGCCGGCCGTGATTAGTCGCTTAATCTGTGCCGACGCCGCAGCGCTGACCAGAAGAAACATCTGAATTCCAAACCTTGAATGATCGCGGCCTACTGATATTTCTTCGTTCGGCGCGTCGGTACCGCCGTGGCCGGATCGTCCGGCCACACGTGTTTCGGGTAGCGGCCCTTCATCTCTTTTTGCACCTCGCGGTAGGCGCCTTGCCAGAAGGCCGCCAGATCGCCGGTGATTTGCAACGGCCGGTGCGCCGGTGAGAGTAACTCAAGCACCACCGGGATGCGACCCTCAGCCAACATCGGGCTGCGCTGCTCGCCGAACATCTCCTGCAAACGCACCGCCAGCGCCGGCGGTTTGCCGGCCTCATAACGGATCGGCAGGCGGCTGCCGGTCGGCACAGTGTAATGAGTGGGTAGCGCATTATCCAGCCGCTGCTTTTGCTGCCAGTCCAGCAGGCGGGACAACGCCTCGGCGAGGTTGACCTGCTTCAAGCCGCGCAGATCGCGCACGCCGTTCAGCGACGGCAGCAGCCACTGATCCAGCGCCGCCAGCAGCGGCTCTTCATCCATCGCCGGCCACTCCGCCTCCGGCAGCCAAGCTTGCGCGCACTGCAGGCGCACCCGCAATTGTTCGGCGGCGCCCTCCCAGTTGAGCACCGCCAGCCCCTGCGCGCGCACCCAATCGAGCAGCGCCTGCTGCAGCTCTTCGTCCGCCGGCTTGGCCAGCGGCTGAGCGCGCAGCGTCAGACGGCCGATCTGCTGGCGCTTCCAGGCGCGCAGCGTGCCCTTCTCTTCATCCCATTCCACCGCCGTGCGCTGCATGACCATCGCCGGCAGCTGCGCCGCCAGCGCTTCGATGTGCACCGGCAACGCCAACAGGATACGCGCATCGGGGCTGTTGTGGCCCTGCAACAGGCTGGGGACGATCAGCCAGGGCGCGCGCGACAGCGCCTCATCCTGGTTCATCGCCGCGCCCAGGCCGTTGGCCAGCAGGTAGCGGCCGTCCTGGCCACGGCGCTGGGCGATGCGATCGGTAAATGCCAGCGCCAACAGCCGCGGCGCCAAATCGGCGTCGACTTGCCCCGCACGTTGCGGCAGGCGTTTGGTCAACTGCGCGGCGCGCTGCCGCCAGTTCGCTTGCGGGCGGCTCAGCCAATAACCGATATCCATCTGCCCGCCGCGCGGCGGTTCTTCCAGCAACGCCGCCAACAACGCCGCCGTCGCCAGGCCGTCGGCGCTCAGCGTCGCGCCGGCGACCAGCATCGCCGCCAGCCGCGGCTCGCATCCCAACGCGGCCATCTGGCGCCCCGGCGCGGTGAGTTTGTCGCCGTCATCCGTAGCCCCCAACCGGCGCAACAACGCTCTGGCCGCCGCCAATGCCGCCGCCGGAGGCGCATCAAGCCAGGTCAGCTGCGCCGGATCGTAGCAACCCCACTGCAACAGTTCGAGCCAAAAGCCGGTGAGATCGCTCTGTAAAATATCCGGTTCGGCATGTTCCGCCGCGCGTTCCGCCTGTTCTTTGGCGAACAGATGCCAGCAAAGGCCCGGCTCCAGGCGCCCGGCGCGCCCGGCACGCTGCACCATCGAGGCCTGGCTGATGCGCTGCGTCGCCAGCCGCGTCAAACCGTTGCGCACGTCGTAACGCGCCACGCGCTCCAGGCCGCTGTCCACCACCAGCCGAATGCCCTCGATCGTCAGGCTGGTTTCGGCGATGTTGGTCGCCAGCACCACCTTGCGGCGGCCAGGCGCCGCCGGCTGAATCGCTTTTTGCTGTTGCGCCAGAGGCAAGGCGCCATACAGCGGGCAAAGATCGGTATCGCTCGCCACCTCGCCGGTCAATCGCTCCAGCACCCGATTGATCTCCGCCACGCCCGGCAGGAACAGCAGCAAAGATCCCGGCTGTTCGGCCAGCAACCGCTTCACCGCCGCCGCTACGCCGTCCTCCAGCCGCTGATGGCTGGCCAACGGCTGATACAGGCGCTCAACCGGGAAACTGCGCCCCTCGGACACCACTACCGGCGCTTCCGGCAGTAACTGCGACAGGCGAGCGTTATCCAAGGTGGCCGACATGATCAGCAGCTTCAGATCGTCGCGCAGCCCTTGCTGCACGTCGAGCAGCAACGCCAGCGCCAAATCGGCCTGCAGGCTGCGTTCATGGAACTCATCGAGGATCACCAACGACACGCCCTGCAGCTCGGCATCCTGCTGCAGCATGCGGGTGAGAATGCCTTCCGTCACCACTTCCAGCCGGGTCTGCGGCCCGCTTTTGCTTTCGGCGCGCATGCGGTAGCCCACGGTCTGACCAGGCTCCTCCCCCAGTTGCTGCGCCAGGCGATAGGCGACGTTTTTCGCCGCCAGCCGCCGCGGCTCCAACATGATAATGCGCCCCGGCAACCCGGCCTTAGCCAGGATCTGCAGCGGCAACCAGGTGGATTTACCGGCGCCGGTCGGGGCGTGCAACAGCACCTGCGGGGCAGACTGCAGCGCAGCCAGCAACTCATCGAGCACCGCGCTGACGGGCAATGAAGACACTGAATTCTCCGTAGTGGTTAGCGTTAAACGGCGTACAGTGTAGCATTAGCTTTGTCCCCGTAACCTTTCAAACTGCGGCGGCGTTAGCTATAGTACGGAGCTCATTCGTGCGCCGCGCCCCTCGCGGGGCCGCTGCCAGTAACGTTTACCGCTGTTCCCGACCGTTTTGTCATGCATTTGCCGAGTCCTTATGTCCAATTCGCGCCGCCTGTTTTTCGCCCTGTCCTTGCCTGACGCCCTGCAACAGCAGGTGATCCGCTGGCGCGCCGAGGCGTTTGCGCCGGAGGCCGGCCGGCCGGTGGCGGCGGCCAATTTGCACCTGACGCTGGCGTTTCTCGGCGAGGTCAGCGCGCAGAAAGAACTGGCGCTGCGCAAACTGGCCGGCCGTATCGTGCAACCCGGCTTCAGCATGCGGCTCGACGATCTCGGCCATTGGCCGCGCCCCGGCGTGGTCTGGCTCGGCACCCGCCGCGCGCCGCGCGGGCTGCTGCAGCTGGCCGAGCGGCTGCGTTCGCAGGCCGCACGCAGCGGCTGCCATCAAAGCGCGCTGCCGTTCCATCCGCACATCACGCTGCTGCGCGCCGCCACCCAGCCGGTGGCGATCCCGCCGGCGACGCCGGGCTGGGCGTTCAGCGCCGACGCCTTTTCCTTGTATGAGTCGGTGTTCGAAAACGGCCGCACCCGCTATCAACACCTCGAACAGTGGCCGCTGGCCAAACAGGCATCCGCATGATTTTCTCTCCACCGCTGCGTTCCGCCACGCTGATCAAACGTTACAAACGCTTTCTGGCGGACGTGATCACCCCGGAAGGGGAAACCTTTACGCTGCACTGCGCCAATACCGGCGCCATGACCGGCTGCGCCACGCCCGGCGACACCGTTTGGTACTCCACCTCGGACAATCCCAAGCGCAAATACGCCCACAGTTGGGAGTTGACCCATACCCAACAGGGGCACTGGATCTGCGTCAATACCCTGCGCGCCAACGCGCTGGTGCGCGAGGCGATTGAACATAATTTAATCAATGAATTATCCGGTTACAGTAAAATCAGCGGCGAGGTGAAATACGGCGGTGAAAACAGCCGTATCGATTTGTTATTACAGGCAGAAAATCGGGTTAACTGCTATATTGAAGTTAAGTCAGTCACATTACTGCAACAACAACGTGGTTACTTTCCTGATGCGGTAACGCTCAGAGGGCAAAAGCACCTGCGTGAGTTGCTCAGCGTGGTTGAAAGCGGGCAACGGGCGGTGTTGTTCTTTGCCGTGTTACACAGCGGTATTGAGCAGGTCGCACCGGCACATCATATAGATGAGCGCTATGCGGCGCTGTTGGCACAGGTCCGGCAGTTGGGAGTGGAAGTGGTTTGCTACGGGGCAAAGTTATCACCTGACGGTATTTATCTCTGCGATAAGCTGCCGTTTTTTATCGATTAGCGCAGTCGGGTCCCTATAAATAGACAACCGGCCAGCACGATCGCCAAATACGCCCTCCTTCACACGATTGTCAAGCGGGCGACAGGAATAATTGCCAACCTACCTTCCTTCTGTTATTTATAGCGGCCTGTTTTTCCCCCGCATTGGGGATTCGATAGTGCGTGTGTATGTAGGAGAAGCAACATGCAAGAAGGGCAAAACCGTAAAACCTCGTCCTTGAGCATTCTCGCCATCGCTGGGGTGGAGCCGTACCAAGAGAAGCCGGGCGAAGAGTACATGAACGACGCCCAGTTGTCGCATTTCAAGCGCATTCTTGAAGCGTGGCGCAACCAGCTCAGGGACGAAGTGGACCGTACTGTATCGCATATGCAAGAAGAGGCAGCCAACTTCCCTGATCCGGCCGACCGTGCCACTCAGGAAGAAGAGTTCAGCCTTGAACTGCGTAACCGTGACCGTGAACGCAAACTGATCAAAAAGATCGAGAAAACGCTGAAGAAAGTGGAAGACGATGATTTCGGCTACTGCGAATCTTGTGGCGTGGAGATCGGTATTCGTCGCCTCGAAGCGCGTCCGACCGCCGATCTGTGCATCGACTGCAAGACGCTGGCTGAGATCCGCGAAAAGCAGATGGCCGGCTAATACCGCTACTCTACATGATTGGAGCTGCATCAAGGCGGCAAGAATGCGCATCCCGATGAGCTTACTCAAGTAAGTGATTCGGGTAAGCAGGCGCAGCTAACACAGATGCAGTTTCAAGCATAACGAGTATGTTATCGCTGCGGCGTGCGCACCCGCGTGCGCCGCACAGAGAAAAGGGAACCTCTCCCCTCTGATATGCAAGAAAGTCATTATGTGGGGCGCTTTGCCCCATCGCCTTCCGGGGATCTGCATTTCGGTTCGCTGATTGCCGCTCTGGGAAGCTACCTTCAGGCTCGCGCCCAACGCGGGCAGTGGCTGGTTCGCATCGAAGATATCGACCCGCCGCGCGAAGTCCCCGGCGCCGCCGCTCGCATCCTGTCCGCGCTGGAACATTATGGTCTCCACTGGGACGGCCAGGTCATCTATCAATCCCAACGTCACGACGCCTATCGCGCCGCGCTGGATCTGTTGCAGCGCCAGGGGCTCAGCTATTACTGCACCTGCACCCGCAGCCGCATCCAGCACATCGGCGGATTGTACGACGGCCACTGCCGCGATTTGCAGCTCGGCCCGCAGGATGCCGCTATCCGCTTGCGTCAGACCGCCCCCGTTTACCGGTTCAACGATCGCCTGCAGGGAGAATTGCACGCCGATCCGGCGCTGGCGGGGGAAGACTTTATCATTCGCCGCCGCGATGGGCTGTTCGCCTACAACCTGGCGGTGGTGATCGACGACCATTTTCAGGGCGTGACCGAGATTGTCCGCGGCGCCGATCTGATCGAACCGACGGTGCGCCAAATTGCCCTCTACCGCCAGCTGCAGGCGCCGGTGCCCGCCTATGTGCATCTGCCGCTGGCTCTGGGCGCCAACGGCATCAAGCTGTCGAAGCAAAATCATGCGCCGGCGTTGCCCGCCGGCGATCCGCGCCCGGTGCTGATCGCCACGCTGAAATTTCTGCGCCAACCGCTGCCGGAAAGCTGGCAAGATCTTGACCTGCCATTATTATTGAGCTGGGCGATCGAACACTGGCGGTTGGAAAACGTGCCGCGTCAGGAGGCTATCCCTCTGGATGAAAACACGCCGGCATTCTCAAAGGAGCCATGGTGAGCTATGATTAGCCGCTATTTTTTGTTAGCTCCATTTTTATCAGTCACTATCGAGGTGTACCATTTTTACCCGAGTAGCCAACTTCTGTCGTAAGGTACTGACCCGCGATGACAAGCTGCCCCGCGACGACGCGGCGGCCGGCGATAAAAACGTAGTCCGCGAAGAGCGTGCCGCGGCGCCAAGCCGCCCTGCGCCGCAGCCGCGCGCCGCCGATAACGGCAGCAACGCGCCTGCCCGCCGCTCAACGCCGCGCAAGCGTCCGCCTTTTCCTATCGCCGAGAGCAACGACTCGATGACCGTGATCCCGCGCGAACAGCACTCGATCTCCCGTAAAGACATCAGCGAGAATGCGCTGAAAGTGCTTTATCGCCTGAACAAGTCCGGCTACGAGGCTTATCTGGTCGGCGGCGGGGTGCGCGATCTGTTGCTCGGCAAAAAGCCGAAAGACTTCGACATCACCACCAACGCCACGCCGGAGCAAGTGCGCAAGCTGTTCCGCAACTGCCGCCTGGTCGGCCGCCGTTTCCGCCTGGCGCACGTGATGTTCGGGCCGGAGATCATCGAAGTGGCCACCTTCCGCGGTCACCACGAACAGAATCAGGAATCCGACAAGAATTCCTCCCAGCAGGCGCAAAACGGCATGCTGCTGCGCGACAATATCTTCGGTTCGATCGAGGAAGACGCCCAGCGCCGTGATTTCACCATCAACAGCCTGTACTACGGCGTGGCGGATTTCACCCTGCGCGATTACGTCGGCGGCCTGAACGATCTGAAGCAAGGCGTGATCCGCCTGATCGGCGATCCGGAAACCCGCTACCGCGAAGATCCGGTGCGGATGCTGCGCGCGGTGCGCTTCGCCGCCAAGCTGGACATGCGCATCAGCGAAGAGACCGCCGAGCCGATCCCGCGTCTGGCTTCGCTGCTGCATGAGATCCCACCGGCGCGTCTGTTCGAAGAATCCCTCAAGCTGCTGCAGGCGGGTTACGGTTTCCAGACCTACCTGAAGCTGTGCGAATACCAGCTGTTCCAACCGCTGTTCCCGCTGATCGCCCGTAACTTCACGCCGAACCACGATACGCCGATGGAGCGCATTCTGGTGCAGGTGCTGAAGAACACCGATCACCGTCTGCAGAACGACATGCGCGTCAACCCGGCGTTCCTGTTCGCCGCCATGCTGTGGTACCCGCTGCTGGAGCATGCGCAGAAGCTGGCGCAGGAAAGCGGCCTGGCCTACTACGACGCCTTCGCGCTGGCGATGAACGACGTGCTCGACGAGCAGTGCCGCTCGCTGGCCATCCCGAAACGCATCACCACGCTGGTGCGCGATATCTGGCAGCTGCAGCTGCGCCTGTCCCGCCGCCAGGGCAAACGCGCGCACAAACTGATGGAGCATCCGAAATTCCGCGCCGCCTATGATTTGCTGGCGCTGCGTGCGGAAGTGGAAGACAATCAGGAAATGTTGCGTCTGGCCGAGTGGTGGGGCGAGTTCCAGGACGCCACGCCGGCGCGGCAGAAAGCCATGCTGAGCACCCTGGGTGACGATCCGGCGCCGCGCCGCGCGCGCCAACGCCGCCCTCGCCGCCGGGCACCGCGTAAAGAAGGGGCATAATGATCCGCGTTTATATCGCGCTAGGCAGCAACCTGGCGCAGCCGCTGCAACAGGTTAGCGCCGCGCTGGAGGCGCTGGAGCATCTCCCGCGCACCCGGCTGGTCACCTGTTCTTCGTTTTACCGCACCAAGCCGCTGGGGCCGCAAAACCAGCCGGACTTTCTCAATGCGGTGGTGGCGCTGGATACCCTGTTGCCGCCCGAACAGCTGCTCGACCATACCCAGGCGATAGAACGCAATCAGGGGCGCGTGCGCAAGGATGAACGCTGGGGGCCGCGCACGCTCGATCTGGACATCATGCTGTACGGCGACAAGGTGATCCATACCGATCGCCTGACGGTGCCGCATTACGGCCTGAAAGAGCGCGAATTCATGCTCTACCCGCTGGCAGAAATCGCCCCCGATCTGATTTTCCCCGATGGCGAACCGCTCGCCAGCTGCCTCAAGCGCGTGCCGGAAAACGGCATGGCGCTGTGGCACTCGCCAAAACCGAAATCCTGACCCGCCTACAGCGCCAGCCGCGCGACAAATCCCCCCGCCGGGCGATTGGCGAAACTGATCTGTAAACCATGCAAGCCGGCAATACGCTGTACGATCGAGAGCCCCAGCCCGCTGCCGGTTTGTTCCTGCCCCGGCGGGCGATAGAAGCGCTCTCCGAGCCGCGCCAGATGCTCCGTGGTGACACCCGGACCGTCGTCCTCCACCGTCAGCGAACGTTCGCTCAACGTCACGGTGACCGCGCCGCCCTGCGGGGTATAGCGCACCGCGTTGTCCAGCAGATTGCGCAACAGCAGCGACAGCAGCAAGGTTTCTCCCTGACGCGGCGGCGGCGTTCCCCGATGTTCATAGCGTAGCGTCACGCCCGCCGCATGCGCCTGCCGGTCCTGTTCCGCTAGGGTCATCGTCACCAGATTGTTCCAGTCGATCGGCGCCAGTTCGGCCAGATCCGACAGCGAATCCAGCCGCGACAGCGTGAGCAGCTGATCCACCAGCCGGGTGGCGCGATCGATGCCGACCGTCAGATTGTCCAGCGCATGCTCGCGCATCGGCGCATCGTCCCCCGCCAACTGCACCACTTCGGTCTGCACCCGCAATGCCGCCAGCGGGCTGCGCAATTCGTGCGCGGCATCGGAGGTGAAACGCCGCTCCCGCACCAGTAAAGCGTTGATGCGGGCGAACAGCGCGTTGAGCGCATCCACCAGTGGGCGCACCTCGGTCGGCACCTGGCGCGCGTCCAACGGCGTCGCATCATCGGGCGCGCGCCGGCGCAAACCGGCGGCTACCGCGCGCAGCGGCCGCAGCTCGCGCCCGACCATCAGCGCGATCAGCAGCATCAGCACCGGCAGCGTCGCCAGCCAGGGCACCAGTTGGCCGGTCACCATGCCCAGCGCCATATCGCGCCGGTAATCCCACTCCTGGCCGACCACGATGCGGTAGCGCCCGTCCGGGCTGGTCAGCCACACCAGGCGCCAGCTGTCGTCATCGCCTTTGCGCTCGCCGTCGGTAAAACCCTCACGCTCTCCGTCAAACAGGAAGTCGGCACCGTTCTCGCCGTCGTTGAGCAGCATCTTGCCCTGGCGATCGAAGATGGCGAACGCCAGCGCGTCGTCGTCCTGCTCGCCGCGCTTGCCGTGATGCACCAGCTTCTTGGTTTTCGGCAGGCTGCGCGCGCTTTCATCGGCCAACAGATCGCCGAGGTTAGCGGTCGCCAGCCGCTTGGCGAACAGCATCTGCTGGGTGTCGAACACTTCGTTGATGGTGTTGCGCGACATCACCCAGGCCACCACGCTGGCGGTGCTCCAGGTCAGCAGCGCCAGCAGGCTGAAGATCAGGATCAGGCGCAGCCGCAGGCTGAGACGCTTCACGGCGCATCCCCCAGCGTGTAACCCACGCCGTGGATGGTACGGATGAAACCGTTGCCCAGCTTGCGCCGCAGGTGGTGAATATGCACCTCCACCGCGTTACTGCTCACTTCGTCGTCCCAGTTGTACAGTTTCTCCTGAATCAACGGCCGCGCCAGCACCCGCCCCTTGTTGTGCAAAAACAGCTCCAGCACCGCCAATTCGCGCGGCGTCAGCGTCACCGGCTCGCCGTTGCAGCTCACGCTGCGGGTGGCGCTGTCGAACACCACGTTGCCGTGCGTCAGCTGCGGCATCAGTTGGCCGTGGCGACGGCGGATCAGCGCCTGCAGGCGCGCCGCCACCTCGGCCAACGCGAACGGTTTGCACAGGTAGTCGTCGGCGCCGCTTTGCAGCCCGCTGACCCGCTGCTCCAGCGCATCGCGGGCGGTGAGGATCAGCACCGGCACGTCCTGCCCGGCCTGGCGCCACTGGCGCAGCAGATCCAGGCCGTCGAGGCCCGGCAGGCTGAGATCGAGGATCACCGCGTCGTACGGCGCGCTGTCCAGCGCATTTTTGCCGACGGCGCCGTCGGTGAACCAGTCCAGATTGAAGCCGAGTTTGGTCAGCCCGGCCTTGATGCCGTCCCCGATCAGTTTGTCATCTTCGATCAACAGAATTCGCATGAATATCCCTTTTGAGTCTTGGCGCCATTGCACCACAAGGTTCTTAAGAACCGCTTAAGCATGGCGATCCGCGCTACCCACCCCGATCGGGTTACAGTAGAATGACTGCACTTTTTTGCAGCCTGGGCCTGCGTACGCCGCACGGCCCGTTTCAGGAGACGTTGTGATGAAACCCACCACCGTGACCCACTTGCGCCAGTGGAAACAGGAGCAACGCAAGTTTGCTACCCTTACCGCCTACGATGCCAGCTTTGCCAAACTGTTTGAAGAGCAAGGCATCAAAGTCCTGTTGGTGGGCGATTCGCTGGGCATGACGCTGCAGGGCCACGACTCCACGCTGCCGGTCACCGTCGCCGACGTGGCCTATCACACGCGCGCCGTGCGCCGCGGCGCGCCGGCCTGCCTGCTGTTGGCCGATCTGCCGTTCATGAGTTACGCCACCCCGGAACAGACCTTCGCCAACGCCGCCGAGCTGATGCGCGCCGGCGCCAACATGGTGAAACTGGAAGGCGGCAGCTGGTTGTGCGACACGGTGAAAATGCTCGCCGAGCGCGCGGTGCCGGTATGCGGCCACCTGGGCCTGACGCCGCAGTCGGTCAACGTGTTCGGCGGTTATAAGGTGCAAGGGCGCGACGAACTGGCCGCCAAGCAGCTGTTGCAGGACGCGCAGAATCTGGAACTGGCCGGCATTCAGCTGCTGGTGCTGGAATGCGTGCCGACCGAGCTGGCGCGCCAGATCACCGAAGCGCTGTCCATTCCGGTCATCGGCATCGGCGCCGGCAACGGCACCGACGGCCAGATCCTGGTGATGCACGACGCCTTCGGCATCACCGGCGGCCACACGCCGAAGTTCGCCAAGAACTTCCTGGCGCAGAGCGGCGATATCCGCACGGCGGTGCAGCACTACATTCAGGAAGTGGAGCAAGGCCTCTACCCGGCGGCTGAACACTCTTTTAACTAAGCGATGGTTCCAGGAGTCACCCAATGATTATTATCGAAACCCTGCCGATGCTGCGTCAGCAGATCCGCCGCTGGCGCCAGGAAGGCAAACGCATCGCGCTGGTGCCGACCATGGGCAACCTGCACGACGGCCACATGACGCTGGTCGATGAAGCGCGCGCCCGCGCCGACGTGGTGGTGGTGAGCATCTTCGTTAACCCGATGCAGTTCGATCGCCCGGACGATCTGGCGCGCTACCCGCGCACGCTGCAGGAAGACAGCGAAAAGCTGACCCGCCGCGGCGTCGATCTGGTGTTCGCGCCGGCCCCGGCCGCGGTTTATCCGCAGGGCCTGGAGCAGCAGACCTACGTCGACGTGCCGGGCATCTCCACCATCCTGGAAGGCGCCAGCCGGCCGGGCCACTTCCGCGGCGTTTCCACCATCGTCAGCAAGCTGTTCAACCTGGTGCAGCCTGATTTGGCCTGTTTCGGCGAGAAGGATTACCAACAGCTGGCGTTGATCCGCAAAATGGTGGCGGACATGGGTTACGACATCGATATCGTCGGCGTGCCGACCGTGCGCGCCAAAGACGGCCTGGCCCTCAGCTCGCGCAACGGCTACCTGACCGCCGAAGAGCGCAAGGTAGCGCCGCAGCTGAGCAAGATCATGAACGCGCTGGCGCAACAGCTGGCCAATGGCGAGCGCCAGATCGAAGCGCTGCTGGAGCAGACCGCCGAGCAGCTGCGCGCCGCCGGCTTTACGCCGGATGAGCTGTTTATTCGCGACGCCGACAGCCTGCAGCCGCTGACGGTGGACAGCCAGCGGGCGGTGGTGCTGATGGCAGCCTGGCTGGGCAAGGCGCGTCTTATCGACAACCAGCAGGTCGACCTGACGCTGTAAGCCGTTTTTTATACTGTCGTCACCCAGAAGACATGACCATTGGTAGACAATGGCGGAGCAATCGGTGACGATAGAGGTTGCAGGGATGCAGGAGAGATGTTCAACCCCAGCGCCTGTGAAGGCCGATATTCAGTTAGGTAAAGCTATGATACGTACTATGCTGCAAGGCAAGCTGCATCGCGTCAAAGTCACTCAGGCTGACTTGCACTATGAAGGATCCTGCGCCATCGACCAGGATTTCCTGGAAGCCGCCGGCATTCTGGAATATGAAGCGATCGATATTTACAACGTGGATAACGGCCAGCGCTTCTCCACCTACGCCATCGCCGCCGAGCGCGGTTCGCGCATTATTTCGGTCAACGGCGCCGCCGCGCGCTGCGCCTGCGTCGGCGACAAACTGATCATCTGCTCCTATGTGCAAATGACCGACGCCGACGCCCGCCAACACCACCCGAAAGTCGCCTATTTTGAAGGTGACAACAACCTGCAGCGCAAGGCGAAAGCCGTGCCGGTTCAGGTCGCCTGACAATAAAACGGGCGCCTTGCGCGCCCGTTCTTCCTTATTGCACCACCACCGTGCCCGGCTTGTTGGCTATCCGATCCGCCATGGTCTGGATCGAGTCGGTGCGCAGAATATACAGCCGCTTCAGCGTATAGGGGTTATCCCCCGGCTTTACCTTGCCCTGCACCGTGGTCACCGCCAGATGGAAACCGGCGTCCTGCGCCGCCTGAATCGCCCGTTGGTTATAGCCGCCGAACGGGTAGGACAGATACAGCACGTGCGGATTGAACTGCGACAGCGCGCGGCGCGAGCGCTCAAAATCGAACTCGATATTGTGCAGCGAACGGCTCAGCAAAATCGGCTGGCGATTGCCGTCGGTGCGGTGCAGGAAATGGGTATGCGACTGCACGTCGAACACGTCCTGAATCTGCTTGAGCTCCGAGACGCTCATAAACTGCAGCGAGTCCGGGTTCCATTTCTGCGGGTGGCGTTTGATGCGCGAAGAGATGATGAACGCCGTGGCGCGGAAACCGTAATCCTTCAGCACCGGATAAGCGTAGCGATACACCGATTTCAGGCCGTCGTCAAAAGTCAGCACGATCGCCTTGCCCGGCAGGTTGATCTGATTTTTCAGGTAGGCTTCCAGCTGGTACAGCGAAATGGTGTCGTAGCCCGCCTGCTTCAGGTAGGTCATCTGGTTGCTGAACGCCACGTCTGAAGTGGTGGTCGAGGTGTGGCGGAAGCGTTTGTTCTCTTCGTTTTTCAGCAGGTGGTGGTAAGTCAGCACCGGTATGCCGTTATCGATCTCGCAGTCCAACTCATTAATGAACCCCAGCCGCTCGCCGATGTTGACTTCGTACCAGGTGTTGTTCAGGCGATCCTTCAGCTTGCCGATGATCGGATAGCGCAGGTTGCCTTCCAGCGTGCCCAATACCTCGCTGTCCTTGTCCGCTGCGGTGTATACGTCGATCGTTTTTTGCGTGATCAGATTCTGGTTGGTCAGCGGTTTGTTCAGCTCGCCCAGATCGTCTTGCACCTTGCGCGACTTCTTCAATTCACGCACGTCGTCTTTATCGATAAAGCCGGTACCGTGCCCGAATTTGAATTCGTAGTATTCCGCATCCACCGGGAAGACTTGGAGCAGTTGCCCGCGCTTCACTTCCCCTACCGGGATCACATGCTCGCCCACCAACGCATAGACTTCGCTATCGCGCTGCGCTTCCATGTATTCAGATTTAACCACGCTGTCTTCCGACAGCAGACTAGCCAGGCTCACAGGGGAAACCAACGACATCAGAATGCCGAGCAACCCAGCCGTTAACGTGTATTGAGACCGCATGATGATGTTCTGCTTACGAGTGCGTAATGACAAAAGTGGAGGAAATGTGGAGCGCCAGCATAGCACGATTTGAACAGCGGGGAACTAGCGGTTATTTGAGCAATTCTATTGATTTACGCGCCGCCTGCGCCAAATCAAGAAAAACGCCCCCGCCGGGAAAGCGAGGGCGCGATACGATCAGCTGCGTAGGCCGCGGCCGCGTTCGATCAGGTACCAGGACAGCAGGTAAAACACCGCGATAAACGCCACCAACACCGCCATGGTGAACGCCAGCGGCACGTCGTTGATGCCGAGGAAACCGTAGCGGAAGCCGCTGATCATATAAACGATGGGGTTCAGCTTGGACACCGCCTGCCAGAATGGTGGCAGCAGCGACAGCGAGTAGAACACCCCGCCCAGGTAAGTCAGCGGCGTCAGCACGAAGGTCGGGATCAGGCTGATGTCGTCGAAAGTGGTGGCGAACACCGCATTGATCAGCCCCGCCAGCGAGAACAGGATCGCCGTCAGCAGCAGCGTCAGCGCAATCACCCACCAGGCGTGCACCTGCAGCGGCACGAAGAACAGTGAGATGATGGTCACCAGTACGCCGACGCAGATGCCGCGCGCCACGCCGCCGCCGACATAGCCGGCGATCACCACGTGGGTCGGCACCGGCGCCACCAGCAGTTCCTCAATGTTGCGCTGAAACTTGGCGCTGAAGAACGACGAGGCGACGTTGGCATAGGAGTTGGTGATGACCGCCATCATGATGAGGCCGGGCACGATGAACTGCATGTAGCTGAAGCCGTGCATATCGCCAATGCGCGAGCCGATCAGGTTACCGAAGATGATGAAGTACAGCGTCATGGTGATCACCGGCGGCACCAGGGTCTGGATCCAGATGCGCGCGAACCGGTTTACCTCTTTGGCCCAGATGCTCTGTAAGGCCACCCAATACAAACGCGTCATGCTTTCTCTCCATTGCCGTTAACCAGGGTGACAAACAGCTCTTCCAGGCGGTTCACCTTATTGCGCATGCTCAGCACCTGCACGCCCTGCGCGCTCAGCTGGGCGAACAGGCCGTTCAGCCCCTGCTCGCGCATCACCTCCACTTCCAGCGTCGAGGTATCCGTCAGGCGGCTGTGGTAACCGTCCAGCTTCGGCAGCGGGCTCTTCGCCGCCAGATCGAGGATGAAGGTTTCCGACTTCAGCTTGGCCAGCAGCCCCTTCATCGAGGTGTTTTCCACCAGTTCCCCGTTCTGGATGATGCCGATGTTGCGGCACAGCATTTCCGCCTCTTCCAGATAGTGGGTGGTGAGGATAATGGTGGTGCCCTGGGCGTTCAGCTCTTTCAGGAAGCCCCACATCGAGCGACGCAGCTCAATATCCACCCCGGCGGTCGGCTCATCGAGAATCAGCAGCTTCGGCTGATGCATCAGCGCGCGGGCGATCATCAGGCGGCGCTTCATGCCGCCGGACAGCATGCGGGCGCGCTCGTTGCGCTTGCCCCACAGATCCAGCTGATTGAGGTATTTTTCGGCGCGCGCCATCGCTTCACGCCGCGTGACGCCGTAGTAACCCGCCTGATTCACCACGATCTGCAACACGGTCTCAAACGGATTGAAGTTGAACTCCTGCGGCACCAGGCCGAGCTGGCGCTTGGCGTTGACGATGTCTTTATCGATGTCGTAACCGAATACCCGTACGCTGCCGGCCGTTTTGTTCACCAGCGAGCTGATGATGCCGATGGTGGTGGACTTTCCGGCGCCGTTTGGCCCCAGCAGGGCATAAAAGTCCCCCGCTTCGACGCTCAGGTCGATGCCGCGCAGCGCCTTGACGCCACCGGCGTAAGTCTTGGTCAGCTGCGCTAATTCCAGTGCATAATTCATATGTAAAATAGTACCTTATAACGATGAGTATGCCGCCGCGCCCCTGTTTGCGAGGCTTGAAACACTAACAATAATCCTAGCATCGACGGCGTTTTCACTGCGTCGAATCCGTGCGGTAAATGAGGCTGCACCACTGTTCCGATTTCCAAATTGTGACGCTTACCCTATATTACCCCAACGCAATCTGTCCGTTACGGGTCAATCACCTTCATGAAAGAAATCGAAGAGCTTATCGCCAACAACCAGGCCTGGTCGGCCAATATCAGTCAGGAAGACCCGGAATTTTTTGAACGTTTAGCCCAGGCGCAAAAGCCCCGCTTCTTATGGATTGGTTGCTCTGACAGCCGCGTTCCCGCAGAACGCCTGACCGGCCTTGAGCCGGGTGAACTGTTCGTCCATCGCAACGTGGCGAACCTCGTTATCCACACCGATCTTAACTGCCTATCGGTGGTGCAGTATGCGGTAGATGTGCTGGAAGTCGAACACATCATCATCTGCGGCCACCTGGGCTGCGGCGGCGTGCAGGCGGCGGTGGAAAACCCGGAGCTGGGGCTGATCGACAACTGGCTGCTGCACATTCGCGATCTGTGGTACAAGCACAGTTCACTGCTGGGCGAGCTGCCGCCGGAACAGCGTTTCGACATGCTGTGCGAGATCAACGTCATTGAGCAGGTATACAACCTGGGCCACTCCACCATCATGCAATCGGCCTGGAAACGCGGCCAAAAGGTGATGATCCACGGCTGGGTGTACGGCATTCAGGACGGCCGTCTGCGCGATATGGAAGTGCTGGCGACCAGCCGCGAGAGCCTGGAGATGGGCTACCGCAAAGCGATAGCCAAACTGAAGCAGGATAAAGGCGTATAACCCCGCCGCGGGCGCGGCTTGCCGCGCCCCACATCCAATTACTCGTCCAGCAGCACCACTTTGCCGACGTACGGCAGGTGACGATAACGCTGGGCGTAGTCGATGCCATACCCCACCACGAACTCATCCGGGATCGAGAAGCCGACGTATTCGACCGGCACCTGCACTTCACGGCGCTCAGGCTTGTCCAGCAAGGTGCAAATCGCCAGCGACTTCGGCCCACGCAGCGCCAAAATCTCGCGCACTTTGTTCAGCGTGTTGCCGGAATCGATGATGTCTTCCACGATCAGCACGTCTTTGCCGCGAATGTCTTCGTCCAGATCCTTGAGGATCTTCACGTCGCGAGTGGTGGACATGCCGCTGCCGTAGCTGGAAGCCGTCATGAAGTCGACTTCGTGCGGCACGTCTATCGCGCGGCACAGATCGGCCATGAACATGAAGGAGCCGCGCAGCAGCCCGACCAGCACCATGTCACTGCCGCTGTCGCGGTAATGTTCGGTGATCTGGCGGCCAAGTTCGGCGATACGGGTCTTAACTTCCTGCTCGGAAATCATTACGTCTACAGTGTGTTTCATAGTATTCAGGTCAGTTGCCGGAAGAAAGGTGCGGAGTTTAGCATAGCCTTTCGCCGGTGGCGACGCGAGCGCACCGCCACCTGAGCGATAGGCCGCGATCAATCGGCGACGGTAAAGCCCATCATCATGCCGGTATCTTCATGCTCCAGCAGGTGGCAGTGGGCCATATACGCATGTTCGCTGCTTGCCGGATGATCGAAACGCACCAGCACTTCGCTGCGCCAACCTTCGACGCGCACCGTGTCCTTCCAGCCGCTGCGATGCGCCGCCGGCGGTTTGCCGTTTTCCGACAGGATACGGAACTGGGTGCCGTGAATGTGGAACGGGTGCAACATCATGTCGCCCTCGCCGGAAATGGTCCATTTCTCATACTGGCCCCGTTTGGCGGCGAACATCGGCTTGGTCATGTCGAAGGCCTTGCCGTTGATCATGTTGCCGTGACTGAAGTCGAACGGTTTGGCTTTGCCCTGCGCGCCGCCGTGATCCATCCCGGCCATCTTGCCATGATCCATGCCTTTCATGTTGCCGTGATCCATGCCCTGCATGCCGCCCTTTTCCATGCCTTTCATGTTACCGTGGTCCATGCCTTTCATGTCGCCACCGCCCATCGCGCCATGATTCATGCTCATGCCGGCCATCGCCTGGTGGCCATAGCGATCCATCAGCGCCTGCATGCCGAGCATATCCAGCTGCGGATCCATCATCAGCTGCAGCCAACGCTCCTGGATGCCGGCGGTGGCAGGCAATGTCGGCAGCTTCACCAGGCTCTCCGGCATGATTTTGATGCCCTGCGCCAACGACGGCTGAATGCGCAGCACCTGCAGCGGCTGATCGAACGGCGCCAACGTCATGCCCATCTGCTTCACCGGCAGCGTCACGATATCGAATGCTTTCCCATCCGAGGCATCGACCAGTACTTCAAAGCGTTCGCCCATCAGCATCGGCAGCTCGGTCAGCTTCACCGGCTCCGCCAGGAAACCGCCGTCGCTGGCGATGACGTACAGCGGACGGTTGTCACTGGCCGCCAGATTCAGCGAGCGGGCGTTACAACCGTTGAGGAAACGCAAACGCAGCCAACCGCGCGGCGCCAGATGTTGCGGGTACTGTGCGCCGTTGGTAAACATACGATCGCCAAACCAGCCCACCGCCGCGCTCATCACGTCCAGGCGGTATTCGATCTGCGCGTCTTTGCCCAGCCGCTTATCCTGCAGGATCACCGGAATATCATCCTGCCCCCAGGTTTTCGGCAGCGGCAGTTTGGCGCTTTCGTCGTCTTCCAGCAGCACCAGCCCCGCCAGCCCCATCATCACCTGGCTGCCGGTTTTACCGTGGGTATGCGGGTGGAACCAGCAGGTGGCCGCCGGTTGATCAACGGTGAAATTCACCGTGCGCGTCGCGCCGGGATGGATCAGCGCCTGCGGGCCGCCATCGACGTCGCCGGGAATTTCCAGACCGTGCCAGTGGACGGTACTGGCCTCCGCCAGGCTGTTTTTGATATCGACCGTCACCGGCTGGCCACGCTGCAGCTTCACCGCCGGCCCGAGCAGCGCGCCGTTGAATCCCCAGGTTTTGGTCGCAGCGCCGGGCAACCAGCGGGTTTCCCCCGCCTGCAGCGCCAGCGCAATCTTTCCCTGCGCGTCAGGCGTCAACAGCGGCGGTACCGGCAGGGCCGGCCTATCGGCCGCCCAGGCGGCTCGGCTCCATAACGGCAATGCGCTCGCCGCGCCCAGCGCGGCGGTTAATTTAATAAAATCACGGCGTAACATCGCTGACTCCCTTTTCTCAGTGACATAACTCAATGCCGCCAGCCTAAACCTTCCCCCTGGCGGAAGGTCAAGCCTTTCCTGGCGGTATTTTAAGCTATGCCTCACAATCAAGAGAGTGTGACTGGCAAGCGCGACGCCGGCCCGCCGGCAATAAAATTTGGTGCCTTTACAGACAAGTGTGGTAACGTCAGCAGACGACAAACAGGCCTATTTCATGATGAAAAAAACAACGTTATCGATGCTGTTGCTGGCGATGCTGGGCTTCTCCAACGCCAGTCTGGCGCTGAATGAATCCGAGGCGGAAGATCTGGCCGATCTGACGGCGGTATTTATTTATTTGAAAAATGATTGCGGCTACAACGATTTGCCAAACGCGCAAATCAAACGCGCCATTGTCTATTTCGCGCAACAAAACCGCTGGGATTTGAGCAACTACAACAGTTTCAATATGAAGGCGCTGGGCGAAGACAGCTATCGCGATCTCAGCGGCATCGCCATTCCAACGCCCAAGAAGTGCAAATCGCTGGCGCGTGACTCGTTGAGCCTGCTGGCCTACGCCAATTAATTCTTTCCCCTTCTCCCATCCGCTTAACGCTCTCTCTGTCTGAAATTCAACCGTGCATCGCCAGGCAGAGTTAGCTATGATGTTGCGCCGATTTTTCATGGCTGTTATTACGGAGTTTCCCGCACATGACCCAGAAAGAAATTTGGTACGAAACGCTGCATACGGGCTTCGGCCAGTACTTCTCGGTAGAGAAGGTGCTGTACCGCGAGAAGACCGATCATCAGGATCTGGTGATCTTCGAGAACCCGGAGCTGGGGCGCGTGATGGCGCTCGACGGCGTGGTACAAACCACCGAGCGTGACGAGTTCATCTATCACGAAATGCTGACCCACGTGCCGCTGCTGGCGCACGGCCGGGCGAAGAAAGTGCTGATTATCGGCGGCGGCGACGGCGGTATGCTGCGTGAAGTCAGCCGGCACCCTGGCGTGGAGCAGATCACCATGGTCGAGATCGACGCCGGCGTCGTCGAGTTCTGCCGCCAATACCTGCCCAACCACAGCGCCGGCGCCTATGACGATCCGCGCTTCAAGCTGGTGATCGACGACGGCGTCAACTTCGTGAATCAAACCGACGAAACGTTCGATGTGATCATCTCCGACTGCACCGATCCGATCGGCCCCGGCGAAAGCCTGTTCACCTCAGCGTTTTATGAAGGCTGCGCCCGCTGCCTGAATGAGGGCGGCATTTTCGTCGCGCAGAACGGCGTCTGTTTCCTGCAGCAGGACGAGGCGGTCAACAGCCACGCCAAACTGAGCCGCTACTTTAGCGACGTCAGCTTCTATCAGGCGGCGATCCCGACCTATTACGGCGGCATCATGACCTTTGCCTGGGCGAGCCAGGACCCGGCGCTGCGCCAGCGCGATCTGCCTGCCCTGCAACAGCGCTTTAACCAAAGCGGCCTACACTGCCGTTATTACAACCCGGCAATTCACGTCGGCAGCTTTGCCCTGCCGCAATATTTGCTCAATGCCCTGAACGTAACACGTTAAGCGAGAAGATAAAGGAGGTGGCCCAAATTGCATAAGCTAAAACTGCACGGCTTCAACAACCTGACCAAGAGCCTGAGTTTTTGTATTTACGATATTTGTTACGCCAAAACCGCGGACGATCGCGACGGCTATATCGCCTACATAGACGAACAATATAACGCCAACCGGTTAACCGAGATCCTGAGCGAAACCTGCTCGATCATCGGCGCCAATATTCTGAACATCGCACGTCAGGACTACGAGCCGCAGGGCGCCAGCGTCACCATCCTGGTCAGCGAAGAGCCGATCGATCCGAAAGACGTCGATACGTCGGAACACCCCGGTCCGCTGCCAAATACGGTCGTCGCGCACCTGGACAAAAGCCATATCTGCGTGCACACCTACCCGGAAAGCCATCCGGAAGGCGGGCTGTGCACCTTCCGCGCCGATATCGAGGTTTCGACCTGCGGCGTCATTTCGCCCCTCAAGGCGCTGAACTATTTAATTCACCAGCTGGAATCCGACATCGTCACCATGGACTATCGCGTGCGCGGTTTTACCCGCGACGTGAACGGCGTGAAACATTACATCGATCATGAGATCAATTCGATCCAGAACTTTATGTCGGAAGACATCAAGGCGCTGTACCACATGATGGACGTGAACGTTTACCAGGAAAATATCTTCCATACCAAGATGTTGCTGAAGGATTTCGATCTGAAGCACTACCTGTTTAACGCGGAGCCGGAGGCATTGAGCGCCGCCGAGCGCAAGCAGATCACCGATCTGTTATGGAAAGAGATGCAGGAAATCTATTACGGCCGCAATATTCCGCATCTGTGATGGAAAGGGCGCGGCACGCCGCGCCCTGATGCTTAGTACTTCAGCATGAAAGAACGATAGGCCTTCAACACCAGCAGGAAGTCCTCAACGCCGCAGAATGAGAGGCTTTCTTCGTCGTAGTAATTCATCCCCTCTTCCATTTCATCGCCCTCGAACTCCAGCTGATTGGCGCGGATCATCACTTCTTCACCATCCATCAGCAGCGTATATTCATGGCCTTCCAGCTGCCATTGACGTTCACTGCCTTTGACCTCGGCCGCACCGGCTTCAATGCGGTCCAGCAGGTTGAAATCGCCTTTGACTTCTTCGTTGATCCAGTGGCCAATCGCTTCATGCCCCATCGAAAATCTGACGATCACCTGACCGGTGACGTCACGCAGAAATTCGTAATCCATAGCATGCCCTCCTGAGCCCTTTTTCTTAGTGTAAACATAAATGGCGGACTAACTCAGTGAGCGCTCGCAAAGTTGGCAACTGAGCAAAATAAAACGGGAGGCCAAGGCCTCCCGTTAAACAGCTGCGCAATATAGCGGCTTACACGGCGGTTTGGAAGATCACGCCGTCGGCTTTTTCGGTGTACTGCCCCAGCTGGTCAAAGTTCAGGTAGCGGTAGGTATCCGCCGCCGTCTTGTCGACCTGCGCCATATAGGTCTGGTACTCGTCCGGCGTCGGCAGGCGGCCCAGCAGGGACGCTACCGCGGCCAGTTCGGCAGACGCCAGATAGACGTTGGCACCGGTGCCCAGACGGTTCGGGAAGTTACGGGTTGAGGTGGAAACCACCGTCGCGCCGTCCGCCACGCGCGCCTGGTTGCCCATGCACAGCGAGCAGCCCGGGATCTCGATACGCGCGCCGCTCTTGCCGAAGACGCTGTAGTAGCCTTCTTCGGTCAGCTGAGCCGCATCCATCTTGGTTGGCGGCGCCACCCACAGACGGGTCGGCAACTGGCCCTTGTGCTGATCCAGCAGCTTGCCCGCCGCGCGGAAGTGGCCGATGTTGGTCATGCAAGAACCGATGAACACTTCATCGATTTTGCTGTTGGCCACGTCGGACAGCAGGCGTGCATCGTCAGGATCGTTCGGCGCGCACAGGATCGGCTCTTTGATCTCGTTCAGATCGATGTCGATCACCGCTGCGTATTCCGCATCCGCATCGCCTTCCAGCAGTTGCGGATCCGCCAGCCATTTTTCCATGCCCTGAATACGGCGCTCCAGCGTACGGCGATCGCCGTAGCCTTCGGAGATCATCCACTTCAGCAGCACGATGTTGGAGTTCAGGTACTCTTCGATCGGCGCCTTGTCCAGCTTGATGGTACAACCGGCGGCGGAACGTTCGGCGGACGCATCGGTCAGCTCAAACGCCTGCTCGACCTTCAGATCCGGCAGGCCTTCGATCTCCAGAATGCGGCCGGAGAAGATGTTTTTCTTGCCCTTCTTCTCGACGGTCAGCAGACCTTGCTGGATCGCGTAGTAAGGGATGGCGTGCACCAGATCGCGCAGAGTGATGCCCGGCTGCATTTTGCCTTTGAAGCGCACCAGCACCGACTCAGGCATATCCAGCGGCATCACGCCGGTCGCGGCGGCAAACGCCACCAGGCCGGAACCGGCCGGGAAGGAGATGCCGATCGGGAAACGGGTGTGGGAATCGCCGCCGGTGCCGACGGTGTCAGGCAGCAGCATGCGGTTCAGCCAGGAGTGGATCACGCCGTCGCCCGGGCGCAGCGAGACGCCGCCGCGGTTCATGATGAAGTCAGGCAGCGTGTGGTGCGTGGTCACGTCGACCGGTTTCGGATACGCGGCGGTATGGCAGAACGACTGCATGACCAGATCGGCGGAGAAGCCGAGGCACGCCAGATCTTTCAGCTCATCGCGGGTCATCGGGCCGGTGGTGTCCTGAGAGCCGACGGAGGTCATCTTCGGTTCGCAGTATTCGCCAGGGCGAATGCCGGCGACGCCGCAGGCGCGGCCGACCATTTTCTGCGCCAGCGAGAAGCCTTTGCTGCTGGCGGCTACCGGTTTGGCGATGCGGAACACGTCGCTGTGCGGCAGACCCAGCGCTTCGCGCGCCTTGGTGGTCAGGCCGCGGCCGATGATCAGCGGGATACGGCCGCCGGCGCGCACTTCATCCAGCAGCACGTCGGTTTTCAGCTCGAAGTTGGCAATCAGCGCGCCGGTCTCGTGGTTGCGCACTTCACCTTTGTACGGGTAAACGTCGATCACGTCGCCCATGTTCAGCTCGGACACGTCCACTTCGATCGGCAAGGCGCCGGCATCTTCCATGGTGTTGAAGAAGATAGGCGCAATCTTGCCGCCCAGCACCACGCCGCCGCCGCGCTTGTTCGGCACGTGCGGGATGTCGTCGCCCATGAACCACAGCACCGAGTTGGTGGCGGATTTACGGGAGGAACCGGTGCCGACTACGTCGCCGACGTAGGCCAGCGGGAAGCCTTTCTTGTTCAGCAGCTCGATCTGTTTGATCGGGCCGACGCTGCCAGGCTGATCCGGCACGATGCCTTCACGTTCGTTTTTCAGCATCGCCAGCGCGTGCAGCGGGATGTCCGGGCGCGACCAGGCGTCCGGCGCCGGAGAAAGGTCGTCGGTGTTGGTTTCGCCGGTGACTTTGAACACGGTGACGGTGATCTTTTCCGCCAGTTCCGGGCGCGACAGGTACCATTCGGCATCGGCCCAGGACTGCATGATCTGTTTGGCGTGCGGGTTACCGGCCTTGGCCTTCTCTTCCACGTCGTAGAAGTTATCGAACATCAGCAGCGTGTGGGACAGCGCTTTGGCGGCGATCGGCGCCAGCTTTTCGTTGTCCAGCGCTTCGATCAGCGGATGAATGTTATAGCCACCCTGCATGGTGCCTAACAGTTCAATGGCTTTCTCGGGGGTAACCAGGGGGGATGTCGCTTCACCTTTGGCGATGGCCGCCAGGAAACCTGCTTTGACGTAGGCGGCTTCGTCGACGCCCGGTGGAACACGGTTAATCAGCAGGTCTAACAGGAATTCTTCTTCGCCTTTTGGCGGATTCTTCAGTAGTTCGACCAGCGCGGCCATTTGGGTGGCGTCTAGCGGCTTAGGGGCGATGCCCTCAGCAGCACGCTCGGCTACGTGCTTACGGTATTCTTCTAGCACGACGTTCTCCTCGCTCTCATTGTCATTTATTGTGCCTGGCGTATATGCAAACCGGGTTTATACCCTTTGGGTTTCACTCTGTGGCTAGGCGATCGGCCCGTAAAGGCCCCGAAACGGTGATTGGGGCAAACAAGCACGGTCAAACAGCGTTACAGCATGAAAGACTGATGGGTAGAGCGCACGGCGATATTGATGCCATCTATCCTGACGGGGCACTGCTGTCGATGTCCTGGACTGTAAGGTACAGTGCCCGGTTCCGCTCAGCCAGCATATCAGGATTTGAAACGGTTGTTAATTCGTTCACATAAAAGCAACATTAAATCTTTGCTGAATCGTTGAGCGCAGCGTAATCGGCTGCCGGACTAGCAGGACATTATATCCATATAATTAGAGTGGATATAAGCATGAGGATCGGAATTTGGCGCAGCGGCCACAAAAAACCGCGTTCTGCATCTGAGCAAAAAAAAACGGCCCCTTTTCAGGAGCCGCTTGATGACCGGTCAAACCAGCAGAATTACTTCTTCTTGGCTTTCGGGTTAGGCAGATCGGTGATGCTGCCTTCGTAGATTTCCGCCGCCAGGCCCACGGATTCGTGCAGGGTCGGGTGAGCGTGGATGGTCAGCGCGATGTCTTCCGCGTCGCAGCCCATCTCGATAGCCAGACCGATTTCACCCAGCAGCTCGCCGCCGTTGGTGCCGACAATCGCGCCACCGATGATGCGGTGAGTTTCCTTGTCGAAGATCAGTTTGGTCATGCCGTCTGCACAGTCGGAAGCGATCGCACGGCCGGAAGCCGCCCACGGGAAGGTGGAGGTTTCGTAGCTGATGCCTTTCTCTTTCGCTTCTTTCTCGGTCAGACCCACCCACGCCACTTCCGGCTCGGTGTAAGCGATGGATGGGATCACTTTCGGATCGAAGTAGTGCTTCATGCCGGCGATAACTTCTGCGGCGACGTGGCCTTCGTGCACGCCTTTGTGCGCCAGCATCGGCTGACCGACGATGTCGCCGATGGCGAAGATGTGCGGCACGTTGGTGCGCAGCTGTTTGTCGACGTTGATGAAGCCACGCTCGTCAACTTCAACACCGGCTTTGCCGGCATCCAGCAGTTTGCCGTTCGGCACGCGGCCGATCGCCACCAGCACCGCGTCGTAACGCTGTGGTTCTGCCGGCGCTTTTTTACCTTCCATCGTGACGTAGATGCCGTCTTCTTTGGCTTCTACCGCGGTCACTTTGGTTTCCAGCATCAGGTTGAACTGCTTGCTGATACGTTTGGTGAAGACTTTCACCACGTCTTTATCTGCCGCCGGGATAACCTGATCGAACATTTCAACGACGTCGATCTGTGAACCCAGCGCATGGTATACGGTGCCCATTTCCAGGCCGATGATGCCGCCGCCCATAACCAGCAGACGCTCTGGGACGGTTTTCAGTTCCAGCGCATCGGTAGAATCCCACACGCGTGGATCTTCATGAGGAATGAATGGCAGTTGGATCGGACGAGAACCTGCAGCGATGATGGCATTGTCGAAGTTGATGGTGGTTGGGCCGTTTTCGCCTTCCACAACCAGGGTGTTAGCGCCGGTGAACTTGCCCAGGCCGTTGACCACTTTCACTTTACGGCCTTTGGCCATGCCAGCCAGACCGCCGGTCAGCTGAGTGATGACTTTTTCTTTCCAGACGCGCACTTTGTCGATGTCAGTTTTCGGCTCGCCGAAAACGATGCCGTGTTCGGCCAGCGCTTTGGCTTCTTCGATCACTTTGGCAACGTGCAGCAGTGCTTTGGAAGGGATACATCCCACGTTCAGGCAAACCCCGCCCAGAGTGGAATAACGTTCAACCAGAACGGTTTCAAGACCTAAGTCAGCGCAACGAAAGGCTGCAGAGTAACCTGCCGGGCCCGCCCCAAGTACCACGACCTGAGTTTTAATTTCAGTACTCATCATGACCTCTTAATTGATTGTCCGGCGGGTCAGACGTCATTTTTATTGCTAATCGATCTCATAACGCCCTTCATCCACCGGGACGCTTACACCGCGAGCAGTTTACAGAATTGTTAATAATCTGCAAAGCGTGTTCGAGTGACCCGTGTCTCAACAATTTTGTCGAGTTATGCAAAATCCGACAAAACTGCTACAGAATCGTCAGGGGCGCAGCATGCTGCGCCCCCTTTGCATTACATCACCAGACGGCGAATGTCGGACAACATGTTGTTGATGATGGTGATGAAGCGCGCACCATCGGCACCGTCGATAACGCGGTGGTCGAAGGACAGCGACATCGGCATCATCAGGCGCGGCATGAACTCTTTACCGTTCCAGACCGGCTCCATCGCAGACTTGGAGACGCCCAGGATAGCCACTTCCGGCGCGTTGACGATCGGCGCGAAGTGAGTCGTCCCGATACCGCCCAGGCTGGAGATGGTGAAGCAGCCGCCCTGCATCTCGCCCGCGGTCAGCTTGCCGTCGCGCGCTTTCTTGGAGATGGTCATCAGCTCGCGAGACAGCTCGGTGATGCTCTTCTTGTTCACGTCCTTGAACACCGGAACCACCAGGCCGTTCGGGGTATCTACCGCCACGCCGATGTTGATGTATTTCTTCAGCGTCAGCTTCTGGCCATCTTCGGACAGCGAGCTGTTGAAGCGCGGCATCTGCTCCAGAGCGGCAGCGACGGCTTTCATGATGAACACGACAGGCGTGAACTTCACGTCCAGCTTGCGCTTGGCCGCTTCTTCGTTCTGCTGCTTGCGGAACGCTTCCAGATCGGTGATGTCGGTTTTGTCGAAGTGAGTCACGTGCGGGATCATCACCCAGTTGCGGCTCAGGTTCGCGCCAGAGATCTTCTGGATGCGGCCCATTTCGACTTCTTCGATCTCGCCGAACTTGCTGAAGTCCACTTTCGGCCATGGCAACATGCCCGGCAGACCGCCGCCGGCAGCAGCCGGAGCCGCTTCCGCGCGTTTCACCGCGTCTTTCACGTAAGCCTGAACGTCTTCGCGCAGGATGCGGCCTTTACGACCGGTGCCTTTCACTTTCGCCAGGTTAACGCCGAATTCACGCGCCAGACGACGAATGACCGGAGTCGCGTGCACGTAGGCCGCGTTTTCGGCGAACTCGCCTTTGTCTTCAGCTTTCGCAGCCGGAGCGGCGGCTTTAGCGGCGGCCGGCGCCGGCGCAGCGTCCGCTTTAGCGGCTGGCGCGGCGGCAGCGGCAGGCGCAGCGCCTTCCACTTCGAACACCATGATCAGGGAACCGGTTTTCACTTTGTCGCCGGTCGCGATCTTGATCTCTTTCACGGTGCCCGCGAACGGCGCTGGCACTTCCATGGAGGCCTTGTCGCCTTCCACGGTGATCAGAGACTGCTCGGCGGCAACCTTGTCGCCTACCTTGACCATCACTTCGGTCACTTCGACTTCGTCACCGCCGATGTCCGGCACGGCGACGTCTTTGGCCGCAGAGGCCGCAGGCGCTGCAGCGGCAGCCGGTGCTTCAGCCGCAGCCGGGGCCGCAGCGGAAGCGGCGCCGGCCACTTCGAATACCATGATCAGGGAACCGGTTTTCACTTTGTCGCCGGTCGCGATCTTGATCTCTTTCACGGTGCCCGCGAACGGCGCAGGGACTTCCATGGAAGCCTTGTCGCCTTCCACAGTGATCAGGGACTGCTCGGCTTCCACCTTGTCGCCCACTTTCACCAAGATCTCGGTCACTTCGACTTCGTCGGCGCCGATGTCAGGCACGGCAACGTCTTTGGCAGCAGAGGCAGCCGGAGCAGCTGCTGCCGCCGCCGGTTTTTCTTCCGCTTTCGCTGCCGGAGCAGCTTCCGCTGCGCCTGCCGCTTCGAAGATCATGATCAGTTTGCCGGTTTCGGTTTTATCGCCGACCGCCACTTTGATCTCTTTCACCACGCCCGCCTGCGGGGAGGGCACTTCCATGGAAGCCTTGTCGCCTTCCACGGTGATCAGCGATTGTTCCGCTTCAACTTTATCGCCGACCTTCACCAGAATCTCGGTGATTTCGACTTCATCTGCACCGATGTCCGGTACGTTGATTTCGATAGACATTATTCAGTACCTCTTAGGCCAGACGCGGGTTAACTTTTTCCGGGTTGATGTCGAATTTCTTGATTGCGTCAGCAACCACAGAAGCTTCGATCTCACCGCGTTTAGCCAGTTCACCCAGAGCAGCAACCACCACGTAGGATGCATCGACTTCGAAGTGGTGACGCAGGTTTTCGCGGCTGTCCGAACGACCGAAGCCGTCGGTGCCCAGTACGCGATAATCGCTGGCCGGCACATAAGTACGAACCTGTTCGGCGAACAGTTTCATGTAGTCGGTAGAGGCTACCGCAGGCGCGTCGTTCATCACCTGAGCGATGTAAGGCACGCGTGGCGCTTCGGTTGGGTGCAGCATGTTCCAGCGCTCGCAATCCTGGCCGTCGCGCGCCAGTTCGGTGAACGAGGTCACGCTGTAGGTGTCGGAACCCACGCCGTAGTCCTTCGCCAGGATTTGCGCAGCTTCGCGCACGTGGCGCAGGATGGCGCCGGAGCCCAGCAGCTGCACCTTGCCTTTGCTGCCTTCCAGCGTTTCCAGCTTGTAGATACCCTTGCGGATACCTTCTTCCGCACCCTGCGGCATCGCAGGCATGTGGTAGTTTTCGTTCAGCGTGGTCAGGTAGTAGTACACATTTTCCGGGTTGTCGCCATACATGCGCACCAGACCGTCGTGCATGATCACCGCCACTTCGTACGCGTAAGCCGGATCGTAAGAGATGCAGTTAGGGATGGTCAGAGACTGAATGTGGCTGTGGCCATCTTCGTGCTGCAGACCTTCGCCGTTCAGGGTAGTACGGCCCGAGGTCCCGCCGATCAGGAAGCCGCGCGCCTGTTGGTCGCCCGCTGCCCAGCACAGGTCGCCGATACGTTGGAAACCGAACATCGAGTAGTAGATGTAGAACGGAATCATCGGCAGATCGTTGGTGCTGTAGGAGGTCGCTGCGGCCAGCCAGGAAGAGGCTGCGCCCAGTTCGTTGATGCCTTCCTGCAGGATTTGGCCTTTCTCGTCTTCTTTGTAGTAAGCAACCTGCTCACGGTCCTGCGGGGTGTACTGCTGGCCGTTCGGGCTGTAGATACCGATCTGACGGAACAGACCTTCCATACCGAAGGTACGCGCTTCGTCGGCGATGATTGGCACCAGGCGATCTTTGATCGACTTGTTCTTCAGCATCACGTTCAGGGCACGCACGAAGGCGATAGTGGTGGAGATCTCTTTGTTCTGCTCTTCCAGCAGCGAGCTGAAATCTTCCAGCGCCGGCATTTCCAGCTTCTGGGTGAACTCCGGCAGACGGGTAGGCACGTAGCCTTTCAGCGCCTGGCGACGTTCGTGCAGGTATTTGTACTCTTCGGAATCTTTCTCGAAGGTGATGTACGGCAGTTTTTCGATGTCAGCATCGGCAACCGGCACGTTGAAACGATCGCGGAAGTGGTGAACCCCTTCCATGTTCATTTTCTTCACCTGGTGAGCGATGTTTTTACCTTCCGCGGTTTCACCCATGCCGTAACCTTTGATGGTGTGGGCCAGGATAACGGTCGGTTTGCCTTTGGTGTCCTGCGCTTTTTTCAGTGCAGCGAAGATTTTCTTCGGATCGTGACCACCACGGTTCAGCGCCCAGATTTCGTCGTCGGACATGTCTTTGACCAGCGCCGCGGTTTCCGGGTAACGGCCGAAGAAGTGCTCGCGCACGTAAGCGCCGTCTTTGGATTTGAAGGTCTGGTAGTCGCCATCCAGGGTCTCGTTCATCAGCTGAACCAGTTTACCGCTGGTGTCTTTGCGCAGCAGCTCGTCCCAACGGCCGCCCCAGATCACTTTCAGCACCTGCCAGCCTGCGCCGGAGAAGATGCCTTCCAGTTCGTTGATGATCTTGCCGTTACCGGTGACCGGGCCGTCCAGGCGCTGCAGGTTGCAGTTGATGACGAACACCAGGTTGTCCAGCTTCTCGCGGGTGGCGATGGTGATGGCGCCTTTGGATTCCGGCTCATCCATCTCGCCGTCGCCCAGGAAGGCATAAACGGTCTGCTCAGAGGTGTCTTTCAGGCCGCGGTGTTCCAGGTATTTCAGGAACTTCGCCTGATAGATGGCGCTGATTGGGCCCAGGCCCATGGATACGGTCGGGAACTGCCAGAATTCCGGCATCAGCTTAGGATGCGGGTAAGAGGACAGGCCGTTGCCGTGCACTTCCTGACGGAAGTTGTTCATCTGTTCTTCGGTCAGGCGGCCTTCAAGGAAGGCGCGCGCGTAAACGCCCGGAGAGATGTGGCCCTGGAAGTAGACCAGGTCGCCGCCGTCTTTCTCGTTGCGTGCGCGGAAGAAGTGGTTAAAGCAGACTTCATAGAAGGTCGCGGAAGACTGGAAGGAAGCCATGTGGCCGCCCAGCTCCAGGTCTTTCTTGGATGCGCGCAGAACGGTCATGATCGCGTTCCAACGGATCGCAGAGCGAATGCGGCGTTCCAGATCCAGGTTGCCTGGGTAAGCCGGTTCGTCTTCTACCGCGATGGTGTTGACGTAGTTGTGCGCTGCAGCACCGGCCGCAACGTTAACGCCGCCTTTGCGGGCTTCTCCCAATACCTGATCAATCAGAAACTGAGCTCGCTCAACACCCTCTTCACGGATGACCGATTCGATCGCCTGCAGCCAGTCGCGGGTTTCGATCGGATCCACGTCATTGTTTAAACGTTCTGACATGGTGGTATTCCTTATCTGTCTAATGGTTTGTTTGGAGCCTGTCTTCCTGTGTTCTGTGCCAAAACACACGAAGACAGGCCCATCAGTTTAGTTGCCGCTTAAGTACTTAACTAAGTACCTCGAACTTAACCCCCGCAGGCTGGTGTACCCTGAAGAGGACAGCTCTTAATCCTTGCGTTGCTGGAGACGCCGCAGCGATCTCTCGCGCCGAGTATGCTCCCGGCTGAGATCCAGCAAGATTTCCTCGATAAACGCCAAGTGGCGATGCGAGGCTTCACGGGCCTTTTCCGGCTCGCGTGCCACAATCGCCTCAAAAATTCCGGCGCGGTGGCTGCTCACTTTTGCCAACATCTCACGGCGCGAGTAGAGCAATTCAAAGTTCTGACGCACGTTCTGTTCCAGCATCGGCCCCATGCAGCGTAGCAGGTGAAGTAACACAACGTTGTGAGCGGCTTCGGTCACGGCGATTTGATACTGCATGACCGCATCGGCTTCGGCGTCGAGATCGCCGCTGTCTTGAGCCTGTTGAATCACGATGTGGCAGTCGCGGATGCGCGCCAGATCTTCATCGGTGCCGCGCAGCGCCGCGTAATAGGCGGCAATGCCTTCCAGCGCGTGACGGGTTTCCAGCAGATCGAACTGTGATTCGGGATGGTCGGCCAGCAGCTCGGCCAGCGGATCGCTGAAGCTCTGCCACAGATTAGTTTGCACGAAGGTGCCGCCGCCCTGACGGCGCAGGAGCAGCCCTTTCGCTTCAAGGCGCTGAATGGCCTCTCTCAGAGAAGGACGGGAGACATCAAATTGTTTCGCCAGCTCGCGCTCCGGAGGCAGTTTTTCGCCTGGGCGCAGTGTCCCCTCGAGGATCAGGTATTCGAGCTGTTGCTCGATAACATCTGACAACTTGGGTTGGCGGATTTTGCTGTAGGCCATGAGTGAATTCTTCTCTGCGAATGGCGCGGAGTCAATTGGTAATACCAATTTCAAAAACGTGACGGTAAAGTAACAAAGTATTCACCTCCTGTCCATACGGGCCTTGATCGAAATCAGGTTACCCGCACATTTTAACACCCCGCTGAAAACCCCGCTGCAAACCGGTAACGCCGTGATGGTATTACCATTTACGCGGCGGGTTGGGGATTTAACTTTTACCAAACCTTACGCAAGGCAGAGTGCAAACTTTTTGCCCGAGTTTTATTGCATGGTTATTACGCTTTAATGAATGGCTATTTGGCGAGCAGCGCAACGGCGGTTCGTTCATTATTTGAACGCAGCCCACCGTTCAGATCTACGTTATTTTTGCGCATTATGTGATTTGTTGCTTATTTCATGCACTGAATCCCCCCTGCCGTCACACAACCCGCATTTTGTTTCCTAAACTGCTGCAATCTTAATCACTCACACGACAAAGCAGGTGCAAACCGACGCGCATAACATTATTCTCTGCCAAACGGTAGCGGCGCCGTGGAATTAATAGCTATAACGCCGTAAATAAAACAAAACACACATCGTAACCACTGCTTTACAGGCAGATGGGCATTCACAACGACAGAGGGTTAGATTGATGGATGGTCAACAGCATGGTGACCAGCTGAAGCGCGGCCTGAAAAACCGCCATATTCAGCTCATCGCCTTAGGTGGCGCAATCGGCACCGGGTTATTTCTCGGTATCGCTCAAACAATAAAAATGGCCGGCCCGTCAGTGCTTCTCGGCTACGCCATCGGCGGCTTCATCGCGTTTCTGATCATGCGCCAGCTGGGGGAAATGGTGGTGGAAGAGCCGGTCGCCGGCTCCTTCAGCCACTTCGCCTACAAATACTGGGGCAACTTCGCCGGCTTCGCCTCCGGCTGGAACTACTGGGTGCTGTATGTCCTGGTGGCGATGGCGGAGCTGACCGCGGTCGGCATCTACGTGCAGTACTGGTGGCCGGAGATCCCCACCTGGGTTTCCGCCGCGGTATTCTTCCTGGCGATCAACGCCATCAACCTGGCCAACGTCAAAGTTTACGGCGAGATGGAGTTCTGGTTCGCCATCATCAAAGTGGTGGCGATTATCGGCATGATCGTGTTCGGCGCCTACCTGCTGTTCAGCGGCATGGGCGGCCCGGAAGCCACCGTCACCAACCTGTGGGCGCAGGGCGGGTTCTTCCCGAACGGCGTCATGGGCCTGGTGATGGCGATGGCGGTGATCATGTTCTCCTTCGGCGGCCTCGAGCTGGTCGGCATCACCGCCGCCGAAGCCGACAACCCGCAAAAAAGCATTCCGAAAGCCACCAATCAGGTGATCTACCGCATCCTGATCTTCTATATCGGTTCACTGGCCATTCTGCTGTCGCTGTACCCGTGGGGCAAAGTGGTCGAAGGCGGCAGCCCGTTCGTGCTGATCTTCCACGCGCTGAACAGCAACCTGGTGGCGACCGTGCTGAACATCGTGGTGCTCACCGCCGCGCTGTCGGTCTACAACAGCTGCGTCTACTGCAACAGCCGCATGCTGTACGGCCTGGCGCAGCAGGGCAACGGCCCGAAAAGCCTGCTGAAGGTCGATGGCCGCGGCGTGCCGGTGGTGGCCATCGGCATTTCCGCCCTCGCCACCGCGCTGTGCGTGCTGATTAACTACCTGATCCCGGGCCGCGCCTTCGAACTGCTGATGGCGCTGGTGGTGTCGGCGCTGGTGATCAACTGGGCGATGATCAGCCTGGCGCACCTGAAATTCCGCGCCGCCAAAAACCGCGAGGGCGTGGTGCCGAAGTTCAAAGCGTTCTGGTACCCGTTCAGCAACTACCTGTGCCTGCTGTTCATGGCCGGTATCCTGGTGATCATGTACCTGACGCCGGGTATTCAAATCTCGGTGCTGCTGATCCCGGTGTGGGTGGCGATCCTGGCCGTCGGTTACGCCATCAAACAGCGCAGCCAGCGCGTCGACGGCGTCACCAGCCGTTGAATCCCGTGACCGCGCAGTAAACAAAACGGCCCGCAGATGCGGGCCATTTTTTTTGCCTGAACGCCGCTTACTTGCGCAGCGCTTTCACCTGCTCGGCGGTGATGTCCGCCGGCAAACCGCCCCAGGTCACCCGCAGGTAATTTACCAGTTCCGCCACGTCGGCATCGCTCAAACGCTCGCCGAAGCCCGGCATGCTCTGCATGCTTTCACCGTTCGGGAACTGCTGGGCCGGCAGGCCGTCCAGCACCGACACGATCAGGTTCTTGCCGTCCGCCTGGCGCAGCGTGGCGTTATCGCGCATCGCCGGTGCGACGTGCGGTTTGCCCTCGCCTTCGCGCGCGTGGCAGCCGGCGCACTGATCCAGATAGACCATACGCCCGGCATCGCTGCCTTGGCCCATTTTCACCGGTACCGCCGCCGGCGGCTGCTCGCCCATCAGATACAGCGCCAGCGCCTGATGGTCTTCCGGCGTCAAATGACGAGTGCTGAGATCCACCACCATATGCATCTCACTGAAGGCCGAACCCTGCGGCGCAAGGCCGGTGCCGAGGAAGCGGCTGACGTCCTGCGGCGTCCAGCCGCGCTGCGCCAGACCGTGCGGCGTAATGTCCGGCGCCATGAAGCGGCCGAGATCGCCGCCCTGCATCGGCTTGCCGAGATCCATCTGCCCCAGCGCGCCGCGCGGCGTGTGACATTCGCCACAGTGGCCCAGCACATCGGCCAGATAGCGGCCGCGCTGCCATTGCGGCGAGCTGCCCTGCGAGCTGGCCGGCAGCGGATCCTGGCTGCGGAACAGCAGGTTCCAGCCGATCAGCGCCATGCGCTGGTTGAACGGGAACGGCATCTCGTTGGCCGGAATGGCCACGTCCACCGCCGGGCGCGTCATCAGGTAAGCGTAGATGTCATCGGCGTCCTGACGCGACATGCCCTTGTACGAGGTGTAAGGCATCGCCGGGTACAGGTGCCGCCCGCCCGGCGCCACGCCCTGCGTCAGCGCCAGGAAGAAGTCGTCCTTGCTCCAGCGCCCGATGCCGTGGTCGGCCGACGGCGTCAGGTTGCTGCCGTAAATCGTGCCGAACGGCGTGTCCAGCGGATAGCCGCCGGCCAACGGCGCCCCGCCGCTGGCGGTATGGCAGGCGGCGCAGTCGGCGGCCTGCGCCAGATAGCGGCCGCGCGCGATCTGTTCGGCGCTGGCGGTCACCTGCTGCACCGGGCCATCGTAACGGCGGTTTTCCCGCCACCACAGCAGCGCAATCACCACGATCGCCACCAGCACAATCAACACTGCGAGACGTTTTTTCATTGCGCCGTCTCCTTCAGCAGGCCCGGCGTTTTCAGTACCACGTCGCGCACCGCTTCGTAGTAGCGCACGTAGCCGGTGCAGCGGCAGATGTGGCTGTCCAGCGCCTGCTCGATAGCGTTCTCCAGCTGCTCGCGGGCGATCGGCTCACGCTTGAGCTTTTCCACGAAAATGGTGGCGGCGTTGACGAAGCCCGGCGTGCAGTAGCCGCACTGGAAGCTGTAGTGCTCCAGAAACGCCTGCTGGATCGGCGACAGCTCAACCACCTCCCCCTGTTCGTCCACCCTGGCGTGGCCTTCGACGGTGCGCACTTTCTTGCCATTGAAGAAATGCGCGCCGGTGATGCAGGTGCGCACCTCTTCGCTGGTGCCGCTCGGGTGATCGACAATCGCCACGCAGGCGTGGCAAATGCCCTGCCCGCAGCCGAGGCGCGAGCCGGTCAAATCGAGATACTCGTGCAGGAAATCGATCATCATCAAGCCTTCCGGCACCTCGATCGGGCCGTACTGTTTCTCGTTGATGGTCAGGGAAATCGGCTGGGTTTTAATGCTCATTGTAATACCTCACGAATATTTTCTGCACGAACGGGCAAATCACGGAAACGGTGGCCGGTGGCGTCGGCAATGGCGTTGACCAGCGCGGCCACGATCGGGATCATCACCACTTCCGCCATGCCTTTCGGCGGATCGGTTTCCGACAGCGCCGGCAGGATGTCGCCGCTCTGTTTCCATACCGCCACGTCGCTGGCGCGCGGCAGGTGGTAACGGTTGAAGTTCCAGGTGCCGTTGCCCGGGCCGTCTTCGTACAGCGGTAAATATTCGTGCAGCGCATGGCCGATGCCCATCGCCAGCCCGCCCTGCAGCTGGCCGGAAACCAGTTCCGGCACGATCAGGTTGCCGCACTCCATGATCGAGTGGTGATTCAACAACTCCACCTGGCCGGTGGCGATATCCACCGCCACTTCCGCCAGCGTGCCGACGGCGCTGTAGTAGGTCACCGCCGCATTGTTGCGCTGGGTCGGCGGGTAGTAGACCTGCCCGCGCGCCAGCGGCTTGAATTCGCCGTTGGCGTTGCGCAGCGCCATGCCGTCGATCGGCAGGCGTTCGCTTTTGCCGTTCAACGTGAAATCGGCCTCCGCCCACTGCCAGCGGTTGAAGACGTGCACCGCCGCGCCGGTGACGCCGCCCATCTGATAAGCCGTCTTGGCCAGCAGCTCGAGGCTCAGCACCGACATGCCCGCCGCCGTCAGGCCGCCTTCGACCCAACGCGCATCTTCGCGCCGCACCACCAGCGGCGCAGCCTGGCCGCCGCCGATACCGGCCTGCCACAGCGCCATCGCCGCCGGCCACAGGCCGTGATCGAAGATCAGGCGCGCCGCTTCGCGGGTGCTGTGCGAGAAGTAATAGGCCGAATTGCTGGCGCTCGACGGCGAACAGTAGCTCGGCGTCCAGTTGGGGTTGGTTTGCAGCTTATCCTGCTCTTCCTGCGACATCAGGTAAGGATCGCCGCTGGTGACCATCGGCAATACCGACCAGTCGGTGACCGAGAAGTGGGCTTCGTCGGCCGGTTTGCCCAGCCACTGCGCGCACAATACCGACTGCGAGGTCGACATGCCGGTGCCCATCTCCGCGCCGCTGTGATGCAGCGTGATGCGGCCATCTTCGCTCAGTTCCACCCGGGCGAACGAGGTTTCCGCCCCGGTGCCGAAGTCTTTCTGCACGCAGCCGAAGCCGACGCCATAGCGCTTGCCGGGATGGCGGCTCTCAAACTCGGCCTTGCGTTCGGCGCGCTTGAGCCACATCTCGTGCTTCGCCGCCTTCTCCAGCACTTCATCAGCGCGGATCGCACCGGCCGGGATCGCCCCCTGGGTGTTTTTCATGCCGGATTTCAGCACGTTGCGCAGGCGAAACTCGATCGGGTCGATCTTCAGCTCGGCGGCCAGCTCATCCACCATCATCTCGGTGGCGGCCATGCTCTGTAGCGTGCCGTAACCGCGTGCCGAGCCGGCATCGATGGCGCGTGAGGCCAGCCCGACCGACGACAGATCGCTTTTCGGGAAGTAGTAAATCGACTGGGCGGCGGTCGCGCCGACCATCACCACCGAAGGGGTGAAGTTGCTGCGGCCGCCGCCGTCCGCCGTCATGTCACCGAGGAACGACTGCATGACGCCGGTCTGCTTATTCACCGCGATGCGGTAGTTCATGTCGAACGCGTGGCGCTTCAGCGCCGTCTGGAACTGTTCGAAGCGATCGTTGGCCAGGCGCACCGGGTGGCCGTCGCCGTACATCGCCGCCACCGCGCCGTAATACGGGAAGTTGTAGTGGTCTTTCGAGCCGTAGCCCACGGTGTAGCACGGGTGCAGGATCAGCTGTTTCACCGGCGGATTGCGCTTGGCCAGCATGCGCGGCATCTCGTCGGCCACTTCCTGCGGCGACTGAGTCGGCACCACCAGATGCAGGGTTTGCGTCTGCGCGTCGAACCAGCCGTTGGCGTTGTCCGGCTCCAGCGCCGAGGTGTCGATCGACTGCGTGGTGTAGCGGCGCGACATTACCAGCCAGTCGGCCGGCGGATTCGCCAACTCGTCGGCGATCAGGCCCGCATAGCGCATGCCTTCCTGATCCAGCTTGCCGCCCTCGCGCCCTTCCGGCCACACCGGCAGGTGTTTTTTCATCGATACCGGGAAGATCGGCGTATCCTTCAGGCTGGAGAAGCGATCGTCGTCGAACGGCTGTTCTCCCCCCACCCGCACGTAACGGAAACTGCCCCAGGGATCTCGCTCCAGCGGGCCGGTGACCGCGCCGTATTTGATGGTTTCCTGACGGAATTTCAGCTTGTCCTTGGCGAAGCGGAAACGGGCGAAGTCGTGATAGATCAGGATCGCCACTGCCTGGCCGAGATAGGCAGGGGTTTTGCCGTTCGGCAGCAGCATGTCGTCACCGTAGAACGCCGGAAAGGCCAGGCCATCGCGCGCCAGATCTTCCGCCGTCACCAGGCGATCGGGCTGCAGATCGTCCCCCAGCAGCGACAGATCGACCCCCTCGAACAGCCGGTCGGCTTTGGTCACGCGCAGAATGAAGGCGTGCGCCTGTTTCTGCGGCCAGTGCGGCATGTCCACCGCGCGGATATCGCGTGCGAACACCTTCTGCCCCATGACCTTGGCGCGGCCGTCGATACGGCAACGCACGCGCTTGGCCTGCGGATCCCAGTTGGGTGACTGGAGGATTTTTTGCTCGAACAGCGCGGCGTAGGCGCGGCTGTACAGGGGAGCGAGGTACACGGAGACCCCCGCAATCACGGCGCTTTTGATGAAGCGGCGCCGCGACGGGTTGAAATTGCTCATAAATAAGTCCTTCACGTCTTTCTTGTAATTGGTTTTTGTTCGCGGTGTTGTTGCGCAAACGCTGACGACCTTGCCGTAGACGTCATAAGCATATGCTTATAACTAAAATTATGTGATGATTAACAGGCTGTTTTCAACAAAAAAACATTTACAAAACACAGGTAGTTTGTAGGCTAATAAATAATTTGCGCAAACGCGGACTTCAACCATGACCACGGGCATTGTCATTACCGCCGCCGGACGCGGAGAGCGCTTTATTCAGGCCGGCGGCCAGGGCAACAAATTGAACGCCGGGTTTGCCGATGCGGCGGGCGAGCGGCGTTCGCTGTTCGAGCACACCCTATGCCAGGCGCTGGCCTCCGGCTTGCCGGTACAGGTGGTGACCCGGCCGGATAATCTGCCGGTACTGGCAGCCTGCGCCGCCAACCAGGTGCCGGTCACCCTGCTCGCCAGCGCGGGCCTCGGCGACTCGATCGCCGCAGGCGTTGCGGCCACGCCGCACTGGCAAGGCTGGCTGATCCACCTGGCCGATATGCCATTCGTCGGCGCCGACGTTTTCCGACAGGTGGCGGATGCCTTACGGCAGCACCCGATCGTGCGCCCCTGTTATGCGCAACAGCCCGGTCACCCGGTCGGCTTTTCCGCCCGATTGCGCAAACCACTTTGCCAACTGCGCGGCGATAATGGCGCGCGTGAACTGCTGCAAGGCGCGGCAGTCCACCTGCTGCCGCTTGAGCACCCCGGCGTCGTGCGGGATATTGATCTTCCATCGCAACTCCCGGCCAGCGAGTAAATTCACCTATGCAACATCTTGATGTCACCGTGGTCAGCCAGGCGATAAGCTGGCTGCAACAACAGCCGGTTTGGTTATGCACCGTGCTCAGCACCTATGGCTCTTCGCCGCGCTCGCCGGGCGCGTTGATGGCGGCGACCCGCGACGGCCGCTACAGCGGCTCATTGTCGGGCGGATGCGTGGAGGAGGACTTTCTGCGGCGCGTGGCCGCCGGGGAGTATCAGGCGGCCAGCCAGGTGATTCGTTACGGCGAAGGCGGCATGACGCCCAACGTGGCGCTGCCGTGCGGCGGCGTGCTGGACGTGCTGATCGAGTATCTGCCGGCGGGAGAAGCCAGCGTCGCTTACCTGCAGCGCATCGCCGGCGCGCTGGAAGGGCATCACGCGTTGCTCAAACGCCTGACGCTGCCCAACGCCTGCCACAGCCTTGAGCAGAGCCACTTCACCAGCGCCACTCAGGTCGAACGCCGGCTCGAGCAGATCACCCTGCACATCGCGGCCGCGCCGCGCCTGCTGATCGCCGGGCTGTCCAGCGTGGCGCTGTACTGCGCCGATTTCGCCGTGGCGCTGGGGTTTGAGGTGCTGGTATGCGAGAGCCGACCGGAGGCGCTGGATAACTTCGCCGCCGAGCTGAAACCGGGCGTGACGTTGCTGCGTCAGTTTCCGGCCAAATTCATCGAAGAGGGGGGATGCCACGCCAATACCGCCGTCGTGGCGCTGACCCACGATCCGCGCATGGACGACCTGACGCTGATGGAAGCGATCCACACCCCGGCGTTTTACATCGGCGCCATGGGATCGCTCAGAAACAGCGCGCGGCGGCGCCAGCGCTTGCAGCAGATTGCCGAATTCACGCCGCAGGAGCTGGAACGCATCCATGCGCCGATCGGCCTACCGCTGGGCAGCAAAACCCCGGCGGAGATCGCCCTGGCGGTGATGGCCGCGATCGTGCAGCAAAAAAACCGGCTGCCGGCCGCCGACGGGATCAGTGCAGCGGCACTACCGGCACCAGATGCTGCAGCTCCAGGTGCAGTTCCTCTTTCCCGCTCAGCGAATAGCTGAACACCGTCATGTCCGGCCCGTCACCGCGGGCCAGCCCCATTTCGGGCAGCACCTGCGTGTAGATTTGAATGATGTGGTCGTTGAGCGCCACCGGCTTGCCGGAATAGCGAAAACGGCAAAACTCGCCGTGGATCTCCGGCAGCGCCTCCAGCACCACGCCTGCGCGCAGCGGGTATTCCGTCGTCACGCCCAGAGTATAATCGACCCTGACCCTCTCGCCGTCCGGCACCAGTTGGGTAAACGAATAGGTTAGCGTCGGGCGCTCGCCCAACAAGGTATAGAACTGCTCCCGCAGCGCGCTGCGCTGCGGCAGGTGCGACTTGTCCAGCTTCTCGATATCCAGATGGTACGCGTACTGTTTGCCGTGAAAGGCATATTGCCCTCTGGCGATGCTGACGCGTTCAACCTGAATATCGCCGGGCTGGCTGGCCGCCAGCGAACGCACCAGATTGCTGAAGTCCTGCTTGCGGGCATGGCGATACACGCTGGGCGATTCGGCGAAGTGCTTCTTGAAACAGCGCGAGAACGTCTGCTGGTTATCGAATTGATACTCGACCGAAATATCGAGGATGCTCTTCTGCGTGAAACGCAAGGCGAAGGCGGCGATGTAGAGGCGGCGAGCGCGAATGTAGGAAGCTAACGATAATCCGGTCTGCTTCTTGAACATGCGCTGCAGGTACCATTTCGTATAGCCTGACTTGGCGGAAACGATATCCAACGACAGCGGATTGGTCAGGTTATCTTCAATCCAGACCAGCAGTTCCCTGATATGATTTTCCTGCGTTCCCATGTGCTTGCTGAAACCTTCTGTTGCCGATATTCCATTAGTCGAATTTTAGTGCTATCCACGTAGGGTATACAGGTTAAAACTCGGCGTCCAGCAAGCTACAGGACTTTACACAACCCCCTCCACCGCCCGCGGGCGGTGGAGGGGGAGAGGCGATTATTTCAGGCAGCTGGAACACTGACCGGCCTGGATCTTCTGGAAGAAGTCATTGCCTTTGTCATCCACCAGGATAAACGCCGGGAAATCTTCCACTTCGATTTTCCAGATCGCTTCCATGCCCAGCTCAGGGTACTCCACGCACTCCAGGCTCTTGATGCTCTGCTGCGCCAGCACCGCCGCCGGGCCGCCGATGCTGCCGAGGTAGAAGCCGCCGTGCTTGTGGCAGGCATCCGTCACCTGCTGGCTGCGGTTGCCTTTCGCCAGCATGATCATGCTGCCGCCGTGGGATTGCAGCAGGTCGACGTAGGAATCCATACGCCCGGCGGTGGTTGGCCCCAAGGAACCGGATGCATAGCCTTCCGGCGTTTTAGCCGGGCCGGCGTAGTAAATCGGGTGGTCCTTGACGTACTGCGGCAGGCCTTCACCGCGATCCAGGCGCTCTTTCAGCTTGGCGTGCGCGATATCGCGGCCGACGATGATGGTGCCGCTCAGCGACAGGCGGGTGGAAACCGGGTACTGCGACAGCTGTTTGAGGATCTCGGCCATCGGGCGGTTGAGATCGACCTTGATCGCCTCGCCCTCCCCGGCCTGGCGCAGCTCCTGAGGAATGAATTTACCCGGATTGTGCTCCAGTTTTTCCAGCCAGATGCCGTCGCGGTTGATCTTGCCTTTGATGTTGCGGTCCGCCGAGCAGGAGACGCCCATGCCGACCGGGCAGGAGGCGCCGTGGCGCGGCAGGCGCACGACGCGGATATCATGTGCGAAGTATTTGCCGCCGAACTGTGCGCCCAGCCCCAGGTTTTGCGCTTCTTGCAGCAGTTCCGCTTCGAGTTCCAGATCGCGGAACGCCTGGCCATGCTCGTTGCCTTCCGTCGGCAGGCCATCGTAATACTTGGTCGAGGCCAGTTTGACGGTTTTCAGCGTCGCTTCCGCCGAGGTGCCGCCGATGACGAACGCCACGTGGTACGGCGGGCAAGCCGCGGTGCCCAGCGTACGCATCTTGTCGACCAGGTAGTTTTTCAGTTTGCCCGGCGACAGCAGCGCCTTGGTTTCCTGATACAGATAGGTTTTGTTGGCGGAACCGCCGCCCTTGGCGATGCACAGGAACTTGTACTCTTCGCCGTCCACGCTGTAGAGATCGATCTGCGCCGGCAGGTTGCTGCCGGTATTGACCTCTTTGTACATATCCAGCGCGGCGTTCTGCGAATAGCGCAGATTCTCTTCGATGTAGGTGTTATACACCCCGCGCGACAGCGCCTCTTCATCGCCGCCGCCGGTCCAGACGCGCTGGCCCTTTTTGCCGACGATGATCGCCGTGCCAGTGTCCTGGCAGGTCGGTAAAATACCCTTGGCGGCGATTTCTGAGTTACGCAGAAATTGCAGCGCAACGTACTTGTCGTTTTCGCTGGCGTCCGGATCTTTGAGGATATCAGCCACCTGCTGTTGGTGCGCCGGGCGCAGCATGAACGACGCGTCGTGGAACGCATGCTGGGCAAGCAGGGTTAACGCTTCAGGGGCAACTTTCAGAATTTCCTGGCCTTCAAATTCGCCCACGGAAACATGGTCGCGGCTCAGCAGGTAGTATTCGGTATCGTCTTTCTTCAGCGGGAACGGATCTTGATAGTGGAACGGTTTATTCGACATTGATCTCTCACTTGCAACATCAGCTGCGTTAAATTCACACTTGCGGCGCGCGACGCGGCGCCTTGTCAAAAAACTGCCTCCACCTTACGTATTTTTAATCAGTCAGTTATTGCGCCAAATCGCAAAATAACCGCTATTTGCGTAAGGGATTACCACAGGCGGCGTTTCAACCTTGCTCGGTGAGAACTGCGGGTACAGGCTCATCATGCACGCTTTATTATCCCGCAGTTAACACATTGATTACAATCCATCGGCGGCGATCGTCTTATCAATGTGGTGAAAAAGCGCCGGATGCGATTTGCGCCGGGGCATATTGTCAGCCGCCGCGCCATTGCTTAAGCTAGCCGCAATGAACAAACCGAGAATCCCCATCGCGCTGCAACAAGCGGTGATGCGCTGCCTGCGAGAAAAGCTGCAGTTGGCCCGCCAGCATTTTGCCGTCGAATTCCCCGAACCCAGCATCGTCTATCAGCAACGCGGCACCAGCGCGGGCACCGCCTGGCTGCAAAGCTGGGAAATCCGTCTGAACCCGGTGCTGCTGCTGGAAAACCAACAGCCGTTTATCGATGAAGTGGTGCCGCACGAACTGGCGCACCTGCTGGTGTTTCGCCAATTCGGCCGGGTAGCGCCGCACGGCCGTGAATGGCGCTGGATGATGGAAAGCGTGCTGCTGACGCCCGCCAGCCGCACTCATCGTTTCGAAACCGCCTCGGTGCAAAGCAAAACCTTCCCCTACCGCTGCGCCTGCGGGCAGCACCAGCTCACCATTCGCCGCCATAACCGCGTGCTGCGCGGCGAAAGCGAATACCGCTGCCGCCGGTGCGGCGAAAAACTGAAATTTCTTGCTAGCGAGAACCTTTAGTTAAACGATTTATACGTTAAAACAAGTAAATATCGCCATTTGCCACTGCCGACAAGTTCCGTTACCCTGCCTGCTTTTCCAATTTTGAGCTGTTTTGGAATATGCTTCGCAGAATTTTGATTATGGCGGTTTTCGCCGCAGGCGCCGCACAGGCGCACGGCATCAATAACTTCTCTCAGGCCAAGACGGCGGCGGCCAAGATTAACCAGGATGCGCCGGGCAGTTTTTACTGTGGCTGCCGCATCGAGTGGCAAGGCAAGAAGGGCATTCCCGATCTCGCCGGCTGCGGCTATCAGGTGCGTAAAAACGCCCAACGCGCGCAACGTATCGAGTGGGAACACGTAGTGCCGGCCTGGCAGTTCGGCCACCAGCTGCAGTGCTGGCAAGACGGCGGGCGCAAAAACTGCAACAAAGACGCCACCTATCGCCAGATAGAAACCGATCTGCACAACCTGCAGCCGGCGATCGGCGAAGTGAACGGCGACCGCAACAACTTCATGTACAGCCAATGGAACGGCGGCGCAGGCCAGTACGGGCAATGCCCAATGAAGGTGGACTTCAAGAATAAACAGGCGGAGCCGCCCGCCCGCGCCCGCGGCGCCATTGCCCGCACCTACTTCTACATGCGCGATCGCTACCAGCTGCGGCTGTCACGCCAGCAAACCCAGCTGTTCGAGGTGTGGAACCGGCAATATCCGGTGAGCCAATGGGAATGTCAGCGTGAAGCACGTATCGCCAAGGTGCAGGGCAACCACAACCCCTATATTCAACAGGCTTGTCAGCAGCGGAAAAGCTAACCTACTATAGCCTTTATCTTTCATGGCGCCGCCAACCCGCGGCGCCGTTTCGTCAGGATCAGACTACCCATGCGCATACCCCGCATTTACCATCCGCAACCGTTGACCGACCGGGCGGAGATCGCCCTCAGCGAGGACGCCGCCAACCACGTCGGCCGCGTGCTGCGCATGAGCGCCGGCCAGGCGCTGCAGCTGTTCGACGGCAGCAACCAGGTGTTCGACGCCGAAATAATCCGGGTGGACAAAAAGAGCGTGCTGGTGCGCCTCGGCGACGGCCGCGTGGATGACATCGAATCGCCGCTCAACCTGCACCTGGGCCAGGTGATCTCGCGCGGCGAGAAGATGGAGTTCACCATCCAGAAATCCATCGAGCTGGGCGTCAACGTCATCACCCCGCTGTTTTCCGAGCGCTGCGGCGTGAAGTTGGACGGCGAGCGTCTGGCGAAGAAAATCCAGCAATGGCAAAAGATCGCCATCGCTGCCTGCGAACAGTGCGGCCGCAACCGCATTCCCGAAATCCGCGAGGCGATGTCGCTGGAGGCCTGGTGCGCCGAGCAGGACGGCAGCATGAAGCTCAACCTGCACCCGCGCGCCAGCCACAGCATCAACACGCTGCCGCAGCCGGTGGATCGCGTTCGCCTGCTGATCGGCCCGGAAGGCGGTTTGTCCGCCGACGAAATCGCCATGACCACCGACCACGGATTTACTGATATTCTGCTGGGACCACGCGTTCTGCGTACCGAAACCACAGCGCTCACCGCCATTACCGCTCTGCAGGTCCGCTTCGGCGACCTGGGTTAAAGGAGAAAAGATGATTAAGCTCGGCATCGTGATGGATCCTATCGATTCCATCAACATCAAGAAAGACACCAGCTTCGCCATGCTGCTCGAAGCGCAGCGCCGCGGTTACGAATTGCACTACATGGAGATGAACGATCTCTATCTGCATGCCGGCGACGGGCGCGCCCGCACCCGCCTGCTGAGCGTGAAGGAAGACAAGGAGAGCTGGTTCAGCTTCGGCGCCGAGCAGGATCTGGCGCTGCACGAGCTGGACGTGATCCTGATGCGCAAAGATCCGCCGTTCGATACCGAATACATCTACGCGACCTACATTCTGGAACGCGCCGAAGTTAAAGGCACGCTGGTGGTCAACAAGCCGCAAAGCCTGCGCGACTGCAACGAGAAGCTGTTCACCGCCTGGTTCCCGGAGCTGACGCCGGATACGCTGGTCAGCCGCAGCGCCGCGCACATCCGCAAATTCCACCAGCAGCACGGCGACATCATCCTGAAGCCGCTGGACGGTATGGGCGGCGCGTCTATCTTCCGCGTGAAGCAGGACGATCCTAACCTGTCGGTGATCATCGAAACCCTGACCGAACACGGCAGCCGTTTCTGCATGGCGCAGAACTTCCTGCCGGCGATCAAGGACGGCGACAAGCGCATCCTGGTGGTGGACGGCGAGCCGGTGCCTTACTGCCTGGCGCGCATTCCTGCGCAGGGCGAGACCCGCGGCAACCTGGCGGCCGGCGGCCGCGGCGAAGCGCGCCCGCTGAGCGAGAGCGACTGGAAAATCGCCCGCACCGTCGCCCCGACGCTGAAAGAGAAAGGGCTGATCTTCGTCGGCCTGGACGTGATCGGCGATCGCCTGACTGAAATCAACGTCACCAGCCCGACCTGCGCGCGCGAGATCGAGGCGGCATTCCCGATTTCGATTACCGGCATGCTGATGGACGCCATTGAAAAGCGCCTGGCGGCGAAGTAATGCGCAATGCGGGCGGCATACCGCCCGCTGTTCTGCATGGCGCCCGCCAAAGCGCGCCTTGAAAGGCGGCGGGTATAGCCGCATACTGGCGGCTGTTTATTTTCTCACCCATTGATTACCTTATACTAACGCCATGAATTTACAGCACCATTTTCTGATCGCCATGCCAACGCTGCAGGATCCTCGCTTCAAACGCTCGGTGATTTACATTTGCGAGCACAATGAAGAAGGCGCCATGGGTTTGGTGATCAATAAACCGGTGGAGCAGTTCACGGTAGCCACGGTGCTGAGCAAGCTGAAGATCATGCCGCCTGCGCGCGATCCGGCCATCAGCCTGGACAAGCCGGTGTTCGCCGGCGGCCCCCTGGCGGACGATCGCGGATTTATCCTGCATACGCCGCGCCACGGCTTTGGCGCCAGCATTCAAATTTCCCCCAACACCATGATCACCACCTCGAAAGACGTGCTGGAAACGCTCGGCACGCCGGAGCAACCGGACGACGTGCTGGTGGCGCTGGGTTATGCGGGTTGGGAAAAGGGCCAGTTGGAGCAGGAAGTATTGGAAAACGCCTGGCTGACCATCGAAGCCAACACCGACATTTTGTTCCGCACGCCGATCGCCAGCCGCTGGCGCGAGGCGGGGAACCTTTTGGGTATCGACATTCGCAGCATCGCCAACCACGCAGGACACGCCTGATGAGTAACCGCACCATTATCGCCTTCGACTTCGGCACCAAAAGCATCGGCGCGGCCGTTGGCCAGGAGTTGACCGGCAGCGCCCGCGCCCTGCCGGCTTTCAAAGCGCAGGACGGTTCGCCGGACTGGCTGAAAATCGAAAAACTGCTGAAGGAGTGGCAGCCGGATTTGGTGGTGGTCGGCCTGCCGCTGAACATGGACGGCACCGAACAGCCCGTTACCGCCCAGGCGCGCAAGTTCGCCAACCGCCTGCACGGTCGCTTCGGCATCCAGATCGATCTGCATGACGAGCGCCTGAGCACCGTGGAGGCGCGCGCCAACCTGTTCGATCGCGGCGGCTTCCGCGCGCTTGATAAAGGCAGCGTGGATTCCGCCTCCGCGGTGGTTATCCTCGAAAGCTGGTTCGAACGGCAGCTGGGTTAACCCCTCGTTCCCTCCCCCGCGCACTCCCCCAACACGCCGGCGTCGATCCGCTGCTGTAAACCCTGCTCAAAGGTTTGCATGCCGGACTGCGCGCCGGTTTGCAACACGCTCGCCAACTGATGGTTTTTCCCTTCGCGGATCAGGTTGCTGACCGCCGCCGTCGCCGTCAGCACTTCAAAGATCGCCACGCGTCCGCCGCCGGGGCGCCTCATCAGCTTTTGCGCGATCACCGCTTGCAGGCTGCCCGCCAGCTGGGCGCGCACATAGGGTTTCTCTTCCGCCGGAAACACGTCCACCAGCCGTTCCACCGCCTGCGGCGCGCTGCGGGTGTGCAGCGTCGCCAGCACCAGGTGGCCGGTCTCCGCCGCAGTGAGCGCCAGCCGGATGGTGGCGGTATCGCGCAGCTCGCCCAGCAGGATCACATCCGGATCTTCGCGCAGCGCGGCGCGCAACGCCGCATCGAAGCTGTGGCTGTCGCGGCCGATCTCCCGCTGCTGGATCAGCGATCGCCGGCTGCGGTGCAGGAACTCGATCGGATCTTCCAGCGTCAAAATGTGCCGCTGCTGGTGCCGGTTGATCTCGTCGATCATTGCCGTCAGCGTGGTGGACTTGCCGCTGCCGGTGGCGCCGGTGACCAGGATCAATCCGTCGGCGCGCCGCAGCAGCGCCGGGACGATGGCAGGCGCCGCCAGCTCGGCAAGCGAAGGCGATTGCCCGGCGATACGCCGCAACGCGAGAGAAATCCCCGCGCTTTGTTGAAAAACGTTGGCGCGCAACCGCTCCCCGCCCGGCCTGTGCAACGCCAGATCGACCTGCCCCAGACGCCGCAGGCTCTCGCGCTGCTGCGCATTCAGCAATCCATCGCAGAGGGCCTGCGCGCCTTGCGCCGTCAGCGTTGGCGCCGCCGCCAGCGGCTGCAGTTCACCGTCGATGCGCAACATCGGCGGATGACCGGCACAAAGGTGCAGATCGGAAGCATTATGCTTTACACTAAGGGCCACGAATTCATCGATATCCATATCACTCTCCCGGGTCAATAATGAGCACTATCCAACAGAACCTGCAGGATGTCAGAAACCGCATTGCGGCCGCCGCGCAAAACTGCGCGCGGGCGCCGGAAGAAGTTGCCCTGCTTGCAGTCAGCAAAACCAAACCTGTGGCGGCGATCGAAGAAGCCATCGCCGCCGGCCAGCGCGCCTTCGGCGAGAACTACGTGCAGGAAGGGGTAGACAAGATCCGGCATTTCGCCGAGTCGCCGCAAAGCGGCGAGTTGGTGTGGCACTTTATCGGCCCGCTGCAATCCAATAAGAGTCGGCTGGTGGCGGAACACTTCGCCTGGTGCCATACCGTGGATCGGCTGCGCATCGCCCAGCGCTTGAGCGATCAGCGCCCGGCCGACATGCCACCGCTCAACGTGCTGATTCAAATCAACATCAGCGACGAACAAAGCAAATCCGGCATTGCGTTGGCCGAGCTGCCGGCGTTGGCCGACGCGATCGCTGCGCTGCCGAACCTGACGCTGCGCGGCCTGATGGCTATTCCGGCGCCGGAAGCGGATTATCAGCGGCAGCTGGCGGTATTCAGCCGGATGAACGACGCATTTCTCGCCCTGCGTCAGCGTTATCCGCAGGCCGATACGCTGTCGATGGGCATGACGGACGATATGGCGGCGGCGATCGCCGCCGGCAGCACCCTGGTGCGCATCGGCACCGCAATTTTTGGCGCCCGCGACTACTCGCAGGCCTGACACACAGACGAGGGATTTGATGCAACATCGCAAGATTACCTTTATCGGCGCCGGCAACATGGCGCGTGCAATCATCGCCGGCCTGGTGGCGGGCGGCTATCCAGCCAAATCCATCAGCGTCTGCGCCCCTTCGCCGAAAAACCGTGATGCGCTGGCCGCAGACTACGGCATCGTCAGCAGCGGCGACAACGTCGCCTGCGCGCGTGAAGCCGAGGTGGTGGTGCTGGCGGTCAAACCGCAGATGATGGCCGACGTGTGTCAGCCGCTGCGCGAACAGGTCGATTTCGGCGGCAAACTGGTGCTGTCGATCGCCGCCGGTATTCAGGTCAGCCGTTTCTATCAGCTGCTCGGCGACCAACTGAACATCGTGCGCATCATGCCCAACACTCCGTCGCTGGTCGGCAAGGGCATGAGCGGGCTGTACGCGCCGGCGCAGGTCAGCCAGCGGGATCGCGATTACACCGGCGATTTAATGGCGTCGGTCGGTAAAGTTTGCTGGGTCGATGACGAAAATGGCATCAACGGCGTGATCGCCGCCGCGGGCAGCGCCCCGGCCTATTTCTTCCTGTTTATGGAAGCGATGCAAAAAGAGGCCGAGCGCATGGGCTTCGACAGCCAGACCGCGCGCGATCTGGTACAACAGGCCGCTTCCGGCGCCGCCGCATTGGTGGAAGCCAACCCGGATACGCCGCTGGGCACGCTGCGCGAGCAGGTGACCTCCAAAGGCGGCACCACCGCCGAAGCGCTGCGGGTGTTCAACGAACGCCAACTGCCGGAAACCGTGGCGCAAGCGATGCAGGCCGCCGTTTCCCGTGCCCAAGAGATGGAAAAATTATTTTAAATAACCGCGAGTTAAGGAGAAGGACCACTTCATGCTAACGCTGACTTTCCTGGTCAAGACCGTTATTGATCTGTACGTGATGGTGCTGTTGCTGCGCATTTGGATGCAGTGGGCGCGCACCGATTTTTACAACCCGTTCTCACAGTTTGTGGTGAAGATCACCCAGCCGGTGGTCGGCCCACTGCGCCGCATCATCCCGTCACTGGGGCCCATCGACAGCGCTTCGCTGCTGCTGGCGTTCCTGCTGATGACCATCAAATACCCGCTGCTGCTGCTGATTCAGGGCGGCGCGATGTCGCTCAGCCCGTATAACCTGCTGTTCGGCCTGATCTCGCTGGTGAAGTCCGCCGGCTACCTGATCTTCTGGGTGATGATCATTCGTGCGCTGATGAGCTGGGTAAGCCAGGGCCGCAGCCCGATCGACTACGTGATGTACCAACTGACCGAACCCTTGATGGCGCCGATCCGCCGCATCATCCCGGCGATGGGCGGCATCGACTTTTCCGCCATGGTGGTGATCCTGATCCTCTATCTGATCAACTACCTGGGCATGGATCTGTTCGGTGAGATCTGGTTCCTGCTGTGAGTGCAGTCACTCCTGTGCTGGACGGGCTGGCGATCAGGCTATATATTCAGCCGAAAGCCAGCCGCGACCAAATTATCGGCTTGCATGGCGACGAACTGAAAGTCGCCATCACCGCCCCGCCGGTCGACGGCCAAGCCAACGCCCATTTGATCAAGTTTATCGCCAAGCAGTTCAAAGTGGCGAAAAGCAACGTCACCATCGAGAAAGGCGAACTGGGGCGGCATAAACAGTTACGCATCGTGAATCCGCAACAGATCCCCGCCGTGGTCGCGGCGCTCATCGAATAATTTTCAAGGTAGTCATTATGCAAAAAGTCGTTCTTGCCACCGGTAACCCGGGCAAAGTGCGCGAACTCGCCGACCTGTTGGCCGATTTCGGCCTGGACGTGGTCGCACAAACCGATCTGGGCGTGGAGTCCGCCGAAGAAACGGGCCTGACGTTTATCGAAAACGCCATTCTGAAAGCGCGCCATGCGGCACAGGTCACCGGCCTGCCGGCGATCGCCGACGACTCCGGCCTGGCAGTGGACGCGCTGGGCGGCGCGCCGGGCATCTACTCCGCGCGCTATGCCGGTGAAGATGCCGACGATCGGCAGAACCTCGACAAGCTGCTGGCGGCGATGAAAGACGTAGCGCCGGGCCGGCGCGGCGCGCAATTCCATTGCGTGCTGGTCTATCTGCGCCATGCGGCAGACCCGACGCCGCTGGTGTTCCACGGCAGTTGGGCCGGCGAAATCACCGAGCAGGCCGCCGGTGAAGGCGGCTTCGGTTACGATCCTGTCTTCTACGTGCCGGAGCTGGGCCGCACCGCCGCCGAGCTGAGCCGCGACGAGAAGCGGGCGATTTCGCACCGCGGCAAGGCGCTGAAGCTGATGTTGGAAGCCATGCGCAATGCTTAAGCTGCCCCCGCTGAGTCTCTACATCCATATCCCGTGGTGCGTGCAGAAATGCCCGTACTGCGACTTCAACTCCCATGCCCTGAAGGGTGACGTGCCGCATCAGGAGTATGTCGATCATCTGTTAGCGGATCTGGATGCCGATCTGCCGCTGGCCGGCGGCCGGGAAATCAGCACTATCTTTATCGGCGGCGGCACCCCCAGCCTGCTGAGCGCCGAGGCGATGCAAGCCTTGCTGGACGGCGTGCGGGCGCGCATTCGCGTCGCCGACGACGCCGAAATCACCATGGAAGCCAATCCCGGCACCGTGGAGGCCGATCGCTTCAGCGGCTACCAGCGCGCCGGCGTCAACCGCATCTCCATCGGGGTGCAAAGCTTCAGCGCCGAGAAGCTGAACCGTCTGGGGCGCATCCACGGCCCGGAAGAAGCCAAACGCGCGGCGACGCTGGCGACCGGCCTTGGCCTGCGCAGCTTTAACCTCGATCTGATGCATGGCCTGCCGGATCAGTCGCTGGAAGAGGCGCTGGACGATCTGCGCCAGGCGATCGCCCTCAATCCGCCGCACCTGTCGTGGTATCAGCTGACCATCGAACCGAACACCCTGTTCAGCTCACGCCCGCCGGTTTTGCCGGACGACGACGCGCTGTGGGACATCTTCGAACGCGGCCACCAGTTGCTGAGCGCCGCCGGATACCAGCAGTATGAAACCTCGGCCTACGCCAAACCAGGCTACCAATGCCAGCACAACCTCAACTACTGGCGCTTCGGCGACTATCTGGGGATCGGCTGCGGCGCGCACGGCAAGGTGACCTTCAGCGACGGGCGTATCCTGCGCACCGCCAAGACCAAGCACCCGCGCGGCTTTATGCGCGGCGACTACATGGACAAGCAGCATGAGGTGGCGGCGGCGGATCGGCCGTTCGAGTTCTTCATGAACCGCTTCCGCTTGCTGGAAGCCGCGCCGCGCGCCGACTTCGTCAACTACACCGGGCTGGCGGAAAGCGTCATTCGCCCGCAGTTGGACGAGGCGCTGGCCAAAGGCTATCTGGAAGAAACCGCGGAGCACTGGCAGATCACCGAGAAGGGCAAACTGTTCCTCAACTCGCTGCTGGAACTGTTCCTGGCGGACGACGAGTAAAAAAAAGCGCTGAATGATCAGCGCTTTTTTTCATGTTCAGGCGGCATTATGAGGGCGATGCGCCACGTCGCCACGCCCCTTCAGCAATCCCTCAACGGAAACATCCTCGTCCAACGCGTCCCAATGGATGCCGCGAGCACTGAGCTCATACCCCGCCCGCTGTTCTTCCGTCGCGTTCAACAAACGGGGAAACCAGGCCAGCGGCACGCCAATAATTCGGGCGTCACTCAGTTCGACCCACATCGTCGTATCGTCAAAGCTGACGCGTTTAGCCGAAATACTCATGCCAAGCCTCCAAAACAATGCCTGATAGGTATCAACCAGAATTTCGCTTCGCCTCAGTGTCTCTGATATGGATATGCGATATCTATCCGTTACTTCAACGCCTTCAGCAGATCCTTGCGCTGGGTTTCCAGTGCGGTGACGCGGTTGCACACATCATGGCCGAAGTTCTGGAAGTCCTGCTCCTGGTTGTTCCATTCGTTCTGGATCGCCTTCTGCAAGCCGCCCAGGTTGCCCATGATCGCCTGCAGCGGGTTACCGCCGCTGTTGGCGGCCTGTTTGACGCCCATCTCGTTCAGGCTGTCCTGCAGCACGCCGCCCATGCTCTGCTGCACGATGTTGCGGCCATCCTGTTCCACCTGGTCGATCGCCTTGTGGTGGAAGGTCAGGCCGTCGCTGCGGTGCTCGATGATGCGGTTCATCTGCTGTTTCAGTTGGCCGTTCAGGGTGGTCAGCCGGTTGCGCACGTTGCTGTTGCTGCCCAGCTCTTTGACGATCACTTTATCCAGCGCTGCGCGGGCTTTCTCCAGGTGTTTCTGCGCGCCGTCGTCGATCCACGGCAGTTGCTTGCGCAAGGCGCTCTGGTAACTGAAGGCTTTCTGCCGCTGGCTATCGTTCAGGCTCAGCGCCTGGCCGTTGCGGATCACGTCGCCATCCGGCGAAATTTGCAGGTCGCCGCTGGCGCCTTTCACCTGCACGCTCTGCGGGCTGATGATCACATCGTCCTGGGGTTTAACGCTGCATTGGTACTCGGCGTGGGCCTGCGCGGCAGTCGCCGCCAGCAGCAGTAAGGCTAACCCGGTTTTCTTCAACATAGCTTCTCCTGACTCCCATCCAGACTGGGATTAAAAAATCGAACGACCGATACGTTGAGACAACAGTTCCAGCGCCGCAGTTCCCGCCAGCGAGTTGCCGGAAGCATCCAGCTCCGGCGACCAGACGACGATCGACAGCTCGTCCGGCACGATGGCCACGATGCCGCCGCCCACGCCGGACTTGCCCGGCATTCCCACCCGATAGGCGAATTCGCCGGCGCCGTCGTACATGCCGCTGGTCATCATCAGGGCGTTGATCTGCCGGGCCTGCAGCGGGCTGATCACCGCCTCGCCGCTGAGATCGCGGCCGTGATTGGCCAGATAGACGAAGCTGCGCGCCAGCTCCACGCAGCTCATGCGCAGCGCGCAGTAGTGGAAATAGGTTTGCAACACGGTGATCACGTCGTTCTCGAAGTTGCCGAACGACTTCATCAGATAGGCGATGGCCGCATTGCGATCGGAGTGTTCGAACTCGGAACGCGCCACCCGCAGGTCATAGGCCAGGTCGTCTTCGCCGGCCAGCTGACGCACCACCTCCAGCATGCGCTGTTTGGGGGCGCTGAGCCGGGTTTGCAGCATGTCGCACACCACCAGCGCGCCGGGGTTGATAAACGGATTGCGCGGTTTGCCCTGCTCCATCTCCAGCTGCAGCAGCGAATTGAACGGCAGGCCGGAAGGCTCTTTGCCCACGCGCCGCCAGATCTCAGGCTCCTGATAGCGCGTCAGCGCCAGCGTCAGGCTCAGCACTTTGGAGATCGACTGGATGGAGAAGCGCTCTGCGGCGTCGCCGGCCTGGAACAGTTCACCGTCCACCGTGCACACGGCGATCGCCAACCGATCGGCGGGCACTTCCGCCAACGCCGGGATGTAGTCGGCCACTTTCCCCTGGCCAATCAGCGGGCGCACCTGTTGCAGGATCTCCTCCAGCAACGCGTTATCCAATGTAGTTACCACCTCGGTCACACTCCGGGCAAAACAAAGGCGCCGTTAAGGCACCTTAGATCAATAAAACGGCGCGGCGCGAAGCCGCGCTCATCGGGCAAGCGCGATCAATCCCACCAGATATCGAACAGATCGCTGACCTTAACGTCGGTCAGTTTGCGCGCTTCCAGCCAGTTTTTCACCAGTTCGCGATGCTCGTCGGTGCAGTGGCCGATCTTCTGCAGGCAGATCAGACCTTCCCACTGCAGGTAGCCGCTGCCGTCAAACGCCAGGCCGTTCGGCTCGATCACTTCATCGATGAAGGTATCCAGCGTGCTGTCGATGTCTTCCACCGACGTGCCTTCGGCAAAGCGCCAGGCTACGGAGAAACCCAGCTCCTGAAATTCTTCAATGTGCAACTTTTTACGTAAACGACGACTGCGGTTCTTAGCCATTATTCTTTCCTCTCAAACATCAAGTCCCAAACGCCATGTCCCAGGCGCTGGCCGCGTAATTCAAATTTCGTCAGCGGGCGCGAATCCGGACGCGGCACGTAATCATTATCGCTGGAAAGATTACGGTAGCCTGCGACCCCGTTCATAACCTCTAACATATGTTCCGCATAAGGTTGCCAATCGGTAGCCATGTGGAAGACCCCGCCGGTCTTCAGCTTGCGCAGCACCAGTTCGACAAACGGCGTTTGCACGATGCGGCGCTTGTTGTGGCGCGCCTTGTGCCACGGATCGGGGAAGAACAGCTGCACCATGTCCAGCGAGCCGTCCGGGATCATGTTTTCCAGCACTTCAACCGCATCGTGGCACATTACGCGCAGGTTGCTCAGCTTCGCCTCGTGGGCGTCGGCCAGGCAGGCGCCCACGCCCGGCGAGTGCACTTCGATCCCTAAAAAGTTCTGCTGCGGATTGTTGCCCGCCATGGTCACCAGCGAGGCGCCCATGCCAAAACCGATCTCCAGCACCGTCGGCGCTTCGCGGCCGAACAGCGCGGCGAGATCGACAGCGTCAGCCTGATACTCCACGCCCATCACCGGCCAATAGTTCTCCAGCGCGTGCTGCTGGCCTTTGGTCAGCCGCCCCTGGCGGCGGACAAAACTGCGGATACGGCGCATCGCGCGGCCGTTCTCATCAAATTCCGGGGAGATGACGTCATTAATCATAGTGCTTTCTGTCTGTTTGGCTGCCAATTAGGGAAACGCGCATTATGCAAAGATACATTGGTTTAGCAAGTGTTCATCTTCTGTACCCGCCGTGCGGCGTCGGAAAGTTCCGGTTTACAGCATCATGACTCTATGCTGCAATCTCGCTTCATTTTCTGCCGGATAACGACGCTGCTCATGATGCAAGCACAACAATTCGCACAGGTGGTGCTTGACTGGTACCAACGCTACGGTCGCAAGACCCTGCCGTGGCAGCTGGAGAAAACCGCCTATCAAGTATGGCTCTCCGAGGTGATGTTGCAACAGACTCAGGTTGCCACCGTCATTCCTTATTTTCAGCGCTTTATGGCCCGTTTTCCCAACGTGCGCGCGCTGGCGGAGGCTCCGCTGGACGAAGTGCTGCATCTGTGGACCGGCCTCGGCTATTACGCCCGCGCCCGCAACCTGCACAAGGCGGCGCAGACCATTGTCGCACAGCACGGCGGCGAGTTCCCGACAACCTTCGCAGAAATCGCCGATTTACCGGGCGTCGGCCGCTCCACCGCCGGCGCGGTGCTGTCGTTGGCGCTGGGCCAACACTATCCGATCCTCGACGGCAACGTGAAGCGCGTGCTGGCTCGCTGCTACGCGGTGGAAGGCTGGCCGGGCAAGAAAGAAGTCGAAAACCGGCTGTGGAAAATCAGCGAAGAGGTCACCCCGGCGCAGGGCGTCGGCCAGTTCAACCAGGCGATGATGGATCTGGGCGCCATGGTCTGCACTCGTTCCAAGCCCAAGTGTGAACTCTGCCCGCTCAACGTCGGCTGCCTGTCTTACGCCAATCACAGCTGGGCCAACTACCCCGGCAAGAAACCCAAACAGACCCTGCCGGAAAAAACCGCCTACTTCTTATTGCTGCAGCACGGCGACCGCGTGTGGCTGGAGCAGCGCCCGGCAGTGGGCCTGTGGGGCGGCCTGTTCTGCTTCCCACAGTTCAGCGCGCGCGTGGATTTGGAACTCTGGCTGCAGCAGCGCGGTCTGAAAGGCAAGCGCCTGGAACAGCTGACCGCGTTTCGCCACACGTTCAGCCATTTTCATCTCGATATCGTGCCGATGTGGCTGTCGCTCGACGCGGCGGGCAGCGGCATGGATGAGGGCGCGGGTCTCTGGTATAACTTAGCGCAGCCGCCGTCGGTCGGGCTGGCAGCGCCGGTGGACCGCCTGTTGCAACAGCTGGCGAAGCAGGCCCCGATCCAACAAAACTTATATGGCGATAGCGCCATCGATGAGGAATTAGCATGAGCCGCACCATTTTTTGTACTTTCCTGCAGCGCGACGCCGAGGGCCAGGACTTCCAGCTTTATCCCGGCGACGTCGGCAAGCGCATCTACAACGAGATCTCCAAGGAAGCCTGGGGCGAGTGGATGAAGAAGCAGACCATGCTGATCAACGAGAAGAAGCTGAACATGATGAACGTGGATGACCGCAAACTGCTGGAAGAGGAAATGATCAAGTTCCTGTTCGAAGGGCACGACGTGCACATCGAAGGCTATACGCCGCCGAGCGAATAACGCTGTTGGGGCCAGGCGCTGGCCCGCTTCAATCCTCTTATACTTCTTCCAAACGGCTTTAAGATGAAGAAAATTTTAGCTTTGCTCGTAATAGCGCCTTTGCTGATCTCCTGTTCCGGCAAAAAAAGTGAAGAAATCAACGAAGCCTGGATCAAAGACACCAACGGCTTCGACATTCTGATGGGGCAATTCGCTCACAACATCGAGAACATCTGGGGTCTGAACGAAGTTCTGATCGCCGGGCCGAAAGACTACGTCAAATATACCGACCAATACCAAACCCGCAGCCACATCAACTTCGACACCGGTGCCATCACCATCGAAACCATCGCCACCACCGATCCGGCCGCGCACCTGCGCCAGGCGATCATCAGCACGCTGCTGATGGGTGACGATCCGGGTTCCATCGATCTCTATTCCGACGCCAACGATATCCAGATCAGCAAAGAGCCGTTCCTGTACGGCCAGGTGCTGGATAACAAAGGCGCGCCGATCCGCTGGGAATGGCGCGCGGCGCACTTTGCCGATTACCTGCTGCAGACCAAGCTGCAAAAACGCACCTCCGGCCTGCACGTCATCTACTCGGTCACCATCCAACTGGTGCCAAACCACCTGGACAAACGTGCGCATAAATATCTGCCGATGGTGCGCAAGGCGTCGGAAAAATACGGCGTAGACGAGTCGCTGATCCTGGCAATCATGCAGACCGAATCGAGCTTCAACCCCTATGCGGTGAGCGGTTCGGACGCGCTGGGCCTGATGCAGGTGGTGCAGCACACCGCCGGTAAGGATGTGTTCCAGATGCGCGGCAAATGGGGCACCCCGAGCCGCAGCTACCTGTTCGATCCGGAGAACAACATCGACACCGGCACCGCCTACCTGGCGATCCTGCAGAACAACTACCTGGGTGGCATTCAGAACCCGACCTCGCGCCGCTATGCGGTGATCACCGCCTACAACGGCGGCGCCGGCAGCGTGCTGCGGGTGTTCTCCAGCGACAGGACGCGCGCGGTGGGCATCATCAACGGCATGCAGCCGGGCGACGTGTACCAAACGCTGACCACCAAGCACCCGGCCGCCGAGTCGCGCCGCTATCTGGTGAAAGTGAATACCGCACAGAAGAGCTACCGCAGAAAGTAGCGCTTCCCGCGTGGATAGGAGAAGGGCCGGTGCGAACCGGCCCTTTTTTTACTGCTTGATCATATAGCCAAAGATGCGCTTCCAGCCGTGATCTTTTTTCTCGATGTAGACCCCCTGCAGCTCCGGCGAGAAGCCCGGCAGGCGGTTGATGCCCTCTTCTAACGCCAGGAAGTAGCGCTGCACCGCGCCACCCCACACTTCGCCCGGCACCACGCACAGCACGCCCGGCGGATACGGCAGGGCCCCTTCCGCCGCGATGCGCCCTTCCGCCTGGCCGATCGGCACCAGCTCGACGTTGTCGCGGATAAACTCCACGTTGGCGTCCTGCGGGTTCATCACCACCGGCGGGAAATGATCCTGACGGAACATCTCCTTTTGCAGCTGCTTAACGTCAAAGCTGACGTACAGATCGTGCATCTCCTGACACAGCCGGCGAATGCTGTAGCCGCGGTAACGCTGCTCGTTCTTGCGGTACACCGTCGGCAGCACCACGCTCAGCGGCGCATCCTCTTCGACATAGCGTTCGAACTGCGCCAGCATCTCCACCAGCTGTTCCATCTTGGCCGGGTTCTCCGCCGGGGTCAGCAGGAACAGGATCGAGTTGAGATCGCACTTCTCCGGCACGATGCCGTTCTCGCGCAGGAAGTTGGCCAGAATGGTGGCCGGCACGCCGAACTCGGTGTATTGGCCGGTCGCGGCGTCAATCCCCGGCGTGGTCAGCAGCAGCTTGCACGGATCCACCAGATACTGATCCTGGGCATAGCCTTCGAAGCCGTGCCACGTCGCCCCCGGCACGAAGGTGAAGAAGCGCGCGTCGTTGGCGATCAGATCGGTATCGTGATCCTGCCAGTCTTTGCCCGCCACCTGCTGCGGAATAAACGGCTTCAGCTGCGAGCAGCGCGTGAGCAGCTGTTTGCGCGTCTCGATGCCCAGCTTGACGCAGTCCATCCACATGCGGCGCCCGGCGGGGCCGGAGTGCATCTTGGCGTTGACGTCCAGCGCGGCGAACAGCGGATAGAACGGGCTGGTCGACGCATGCAGCATGAACGCGTTGTTCAGGTGCTTGTGGTTGCAGTGGCGCTTTTGCCCTTTGATATGGTCGTCTTTCTTATGGATCTGCGAGGTCTGCGAGAACCCTGCCTGCTGTTTATGCACCGACTGGGTGACGAAAATGCCCGGATCGTGCTCGTCCAGCTCCAGCAGCAGCGGCGAGCACTCTTTCAGCATCGGAATAAAGCCTTCGTAACCCACCCAGGCGGAGTCGAACAGAATGTAATCGCACAGGTGGCCGATGGTGTCGATCACCTGGCGAGCGTTGTAAATCGTGCCGTCGTAAGTGCCGAGCTGAATGATCGCCAGCCGGAACGGCCGCGCCGCCGCGGCTTTCTCCGGCGCCACCTCGCGGATCTGCTCACGCAGATAGCGTTCGTCGAAGCAGTGCGCATCGATGCCGCCGATAAAGCCGAACGGGTTGCGGGCGGTTTCCAGATAGATCGGCGTGGCGCCGGCCTGGATCAGCGCCCCATGGTGGTTGGATTTGTGGTTGTTGCGATCGAACAGCACCAGATCGCCGCGGGTCAGCAGCGCGTTGGTCACCACCTTGTTGGCCGCCGAGGTGCCGTTGAGCACGAAGTAGGTTTTATCGGCGTTGAACACCCGCGCCGCGTGCTTTTGCGCATCCTTGGCCGAGCCTTCGTGGATCAGCAGATCGCCCAGCTTGACGTCGGCGTTGCACATATCGGAACGGAACAGGGTCTCGCCGTAGAAATCGAAAAACTGCCGGCCGGCCGGGTGTTTGCGGAAGAACTCGCCGCCCTGGTGCCCCGGGCAGGCGAAGGTCGAATTTTCCATCTCGACGTAGGTCTTCAGCGTTTTGAAGAACGGCGGCAGCAGCGCCTGCTCGTAGGCGTCGGCGGCGGCCTCCAGCTGCGCCATGTAGAACGGCTTGCTGGCGCCGGCCAACAGCGCGAAGACCCCACTGACGAACGGCAGATAGTCCGGCGAGAGATGCTCGTCCCCTTCCACCGCCACGAAGGTCGGGATGTTGAACCCCGTCGCCTGCAAGCGCGCCAGAATGCCGGCGTTCACGTCGGCGACCGACACCACCACCGCCGCCACGTCGGTGTAGTCCGTCTGCTCTACGCGCACGATCTGACGCAGCGTCTCAATGGTAGCGACCAGGCTGGCGCTGGTCGCGATTTTCAATTCTTTCATCATGCTGACTCTCAAACGGTGAAGGATGAGGGTGTGCCACCGGCACGGTAATGAGATAACGCGGTTATCCCGGTAAAAGCGATACCCGGGCACGGCAGCATAAGCGGCGTGCGTGACCGGCTAATGATCGGCGATCATCAGGCGGCTATCGGGAAAACTGGTCTTGGCAGCGTCCGACAGGCATCAGTAAAATCAGGGCCGCAGCGCTGGCTTTACGCATGCCTAACAGCGATTAGACGGCCTTACCGCATGGCCGGCAGGCGTATTCGGGCGGATGGCGTACGGAGGAAACAACGGCGGAACGGTGGCAGCGTCAGATGTCTGGTGCGCAGCAGCGCTTGAGCAACAAAACCAGTCATGCCAATAACCCTCTGGCTTATAAGAAGCGGGAACACCGTCAGGGAACGGATAGTGCTAAAATTTGCGCAATGATTGCATGATTCGTTGCGGGGTTCAAGCAAGAATCGCCTTGATTGAACGCTCGTTGATTAAACCATAATACATTGTTATTTAATTAAAAAACAAGAATACACGCTCGTGCCAGCGGTATAAATACACGTTTTATATGCATATTTATTGAAAGGCGATATCCCCCCGCCCCCCATCCCGCCGGGTTCGCTGCCTGAAAATAGAGCAACCGATCGGCTTTGTGACAGAAAGCGATTGACGCCATCCGGCCAATACGGTTTAATGCGCCCCGTTGCCCGGATAGCTCAGTCGGTAGAGCAGGGGATTGAAAATCCCCGTGTCCTTGGTTCGATTCCGAGTCCGGGCACCATATTTAGAGAACCCAGCCTATGGCTGGGTTTTTGCTTTTCAGGGACAGGACTCTCCATCGAACTGCGTTCGATTATTTGGCCAAAGGCCTCACCCTGCGGGCCAGCGCTAAAGCGCCGGTTGTCCGAGTCCGGTCGCCCTATTTAGAGAACCCGCCTTTGGCGGGTTTCATTATTCTGAGCTGAGTATCACCTGACAGAGCAAACCTAGTCCCACCACCGCCAGACTCCCCTGCCGATCATATGTTCCTGAATGGTCAGTCGTCTTTTCTTCATGCGCTTCGCGTGCTGAAAAAACGAATAAAGACTCAAACAAAAAAGAAATACTGCCAGAAACAACAAATCCAAATGACCTCCCTGTACTGCCCGGCGCAGAGGCGCAACCTGCCAGTAGCGCACCTCTCCCGATGTCAGCGCGGTATTATTACCCTAAGTTATCAATAGTGCTCAATTAACAGCCCTGACCGACAAAGGACGAAAAAAAGCAGGACTATCCCTGCTGGTTGGGTGACTCCCATTGGTAAACCTGCCTGTTTCTCACAAAAATAGACAAGACAACAGTGATAGCCAAGTTCACTTTATTCGCCGATTCTTCTCCCCAAACGCCTTTAGGCATAGGCGTGCCTGAGCGTAATTAATTACTCTCCTTGATTTATTAAAGAGAATCATCAGCGGTATTTATTAATTAAAAATTCAGCATGCAGAATTTTAGTCGCCAGAATTTAACAAAATACAGAAAATAAAAAATCCCTCGTTGAGGTTAAGATAATTCTCCCTCATGCGATAAAAGCCAATACAAGAATTCATGATTGCGATACAGCATTAGTTTGCCCATCACCGATCTTTTATGGCTATGCACCGTTTTCACGCTCACCCCCATGATTCGGGCAACCTGCGACTGATCAAAACCGTGGCGCATATAACCCATCACCTGCCGCTCACGCGCGGTCAATGCACGGCGCTCATCCGCTGGATATTGGATGCCCGACAAGGTTTCAGTCAGCAACTCAAACAAGCGGCCTTGATTGTCCGAACGGTAGAGCACGCGGCTTATTTCATCAACGAATTTAACCGGCCGTTCCTTAATCGTAACAACCGGTGCCGCCGACGCCCCGTATCCCATTCGGCGCCAGCGCTGGGCACGGCGCCGTATCGACGTCAGCACGATATCCGGGCGTTCCATACTCCCCGGCGTTAAAAAACACACCGACTTCTTATTAGCCTGCGCATATTCCGTAATGCTGTGGCGTAAACCGTCGGCGAAATAGCGATTTTCGTCATCTATAATAATGTTAACGGAGTTCATTACTACCTCCTGATGAAATAAATTAAGCTAATTAATAAAAATCGAATACATGATTACGAATAACCAGAACCGTCATTAAAACCCTCAAGTTTTCATTAGTGATATCGTTGCGTAAGCAAAATATACTGTTCGTGACTAAATGAACCGCTCTATTCATACTCCAAAGTAAAAGTGGCAACGGAAGAAAAAGCCCCCAGGCCAATGCTCTTCTGGGCGATCGCCGCCGCTTCCCCCCGGATATACACTTGCAGCTGCAGGCTGTTATTACCGTTGGCCAGGGCATAGCTCTGGCTGGGTTTATTCAGCGCCACCGGCGCCCCCGCCATCGTCTCGATGCCCAGCGCGATGCCCGCGGGGCTGCCGCCGTCCGGCGCCAACAGCCCCGGCAGCGCACTGCTCTCAGCGCCGGTAAAGGTGACCTTTACCGTTTTCCCCAGGCTGAGATCGCAATCTTGTAATACCAGGCTAAAGGCCTTACCCGGCGTGCGGCCATGGGCATACAGGTATTTATCGATCACCGAACCGAAGTCCAGACGGATATCCTCATCGCCCGGCCGCAGCGTGCAAGGCTCCGCCACCAATGCACCGTGAAAATACATATTGTCGGCCGCCAGAGCACTGTTACTCGCCCCCGCCAGCACTAACCCTGCAGCCATAGACCGCCAATGTGCCGCTCTGGTTATCCCAAACATCGCTTCCTCCTTACCGTTCTCGCTTGCCGTTGCCGGCCGGCATTAGATAATATCGACCACCGCCACCGCCGAACCGGAAAAATCCCCCGGCGCCGGTGCTCCCGATAGAATCAACAGCGAAGAAAACGTGACCGGCTGCGCGCTGGCACCCGATACATCCAGCGTCACCCCACCATTACCGGCAAAGCCATTCACGGCTAACATTGATTTCAGGCTGCCGTCGGCGCGCAGATTCACCAGATAGCTGTCGCTGCCAACGCTGCTCAGGGCGCGCACCTTCACTTTTGCCGCACGCGTGCAAATGACATAAGCGACGGTCTCAGCGCGGTTGCCCGCAACGTCGCTATCTGCCAGTGCGCCATGCTGCAAATAAATATTGCCGTTCAGATAGCAAGATACGGGCTGAGGCGGCGGCTCTACCGGCGGTTCGGTCACGCTCCCGGTACAAGAGTCTGCAAACCAGCCTGTCCCGGTTCCCGACAGCGTACCGACATAAAAGATTATGCAAGGTGCTTTTCCGCCGTTATTCTTCACCCATTGATCCCAATTTATAATTGTGCTGCTGGCCGGCAAGCTGCTGTTCCATGCTTTAACCAACGAGCTGGCTGTTTGCTTCCCCTTATGAGGTAAATCAAAAGAATATGCCGGATCTCCCCATCCCCCCGGGATCATCGAAATCCGACATTGTGGCCTTTGTACGATACCGCCACAGTCCATCTCCCAGTCTCGTGGTGCTCCGCTAAAATCCGCCGATAAGACCGTAAAGCGCAGCAACGCCCCGCCACTCTCCAATTTCCAGTCAACATCCACGCCAGCAACGCTGTGCCGGCAGAAAAAGAGTAAAAAACAGAACATTAACTTCTTCATTCACATTCCCTGGGCTTAAAAGCCCCATCAAATGGGCAATCTCATCGCTGTCATGTAAATAATCTCGCGGGACAGCATTACTGATAATCCGCCAACAGCGTGGCCTGGGCGCTAAACGCCTGTGGCGTCAAAGCGGCGCCCGGCCGTTTGACCGGCACCGCCTGCAGCCTTGGCGTATTGGCGGCATCGATCGGCATACGTTTATTCAGCACAAACGGATTGCCCGCCAGCAGCAGACGTATGGCCAGATCGGGCACGTTGGTCGGCACCGCGGCCGGATCAAACCCGCTGGCGGCGGCCACCAGCGTCAACCCCAGCGTCTGCCCGGTACTCCCCTCGCAGTCAATGTCGTAATTGACGTTCTGCAGGTAACGTTGCCCGTCCACCTGACTGATGCCGACCTGCTCACCAAATTCCACCTCGATGCGCTGGCCGTTGTTGATCACGCAAGGGGGTGGGGCGTTTAAAGTGCCACTGAACGCCATCAGCGCCTCGCCCGCCAACGCGTTGCCGTGTAAGCTCCACAGGGCCAGCCCATAGGCCAAAAGGCTACAAGTTCGCTTCATAAGTACTCCACCATCAGCGTCGCCGCCGCGCTGAATGCGCCGGTGGCCAGCGCGCCGCCGCTGACCGGCACCGCCTGCAATACCGGCTTGTTGGGGTAGTTGAAAGCCATCCAAGACCCGATCGGCAACGGATTGCCGTTGGCACGCAGCGCAATGGCCAGATTGGCCTTGTCGGTCTGGATGGCCGTGCTGTTAAACGCCGCCGCGACGCCTGCCACCTTTATCTTCATCATGCTTTGACCGGCGTTTTTACATTCCAGCGTGTAATCAATGGTGCGCAGGTAGTTCACACCGTTCACTTTGGTGGTGATCAAGTCGTTGCCGAACGCCACGCGTATGGTTTGATTGTCGTTGACCACGCACTGCGGTTTGGCGTTGATCGAGCCTGAAATGATGATCGGCGCGGTCGCCGCATACAGGCCAGGGCTCCATGCCTGAACCCATACCGCCCCCCCCAGAGCAATCGCCATTCCCAGGTGGTTCCAGCAAGGAAAAACCTGTTTTATCAATGTCATGCTGCCCTCCTTGTCCTTGTCTATCCATCAGACACGAATATTTTCCATTGCGTTACCCTCACCTTCACGGTTGGCTTTCTGCAATCGCTCTAGGGCATACTGACAACCAAAACAGTGCTCGCAAAGAAGTCGCCGAACAGGTTGCCCGAGCCCACCAAATCCGAACGCAGCGTTAGCCGGTTATCACCTTTCCTTGCGGAGATGGAAACGTTGTCACCCTGCATCAGCGTTTTTCCATTCACATACAGTTTGGCCCTAACGTCACCTTGCCCGTTAACGGTGACAAAATTGACTTCATTAATCACGTTGGTTCTGAGCATCACGGTTGCCGCCGCCTCACAGCGCAAATTTATTTCCTGTGATTTTGAAACCACGCCATCCGTCAACTTATTCGATCCTACAAGACCGTAATCAATAACGATATCACCGTCTATATTGCAACTGGGGTGAATAACCTGCCCGCGATAGCAAGAGCCATCCACCTTAATGGTGGTCATTGACATCCCCCTCTTATTATAAAAACTGGCATTAATACATAGCTCATTGGGGTTGAAATCGTAATAGACCGTTCTAACCTTTATCTCATCCTTCATCCGCCCCGTTTCCATCGCCACCCGCAAGAAGTCACCAATAGTCCTGACATTATTATTGTAAAGAACCTCTTGAAGAACCTCTATTGTATCCGTGGTTATATTCCCCACACCTTGCCATTTATCCCCCTCCCAACTTTTACGTCTCTCTGATATTTCAAAACGAATACCGCAATAATCACTCTTCAGATCATTGGGAAATGGCTGATTGTTGACAAGATAAGTGTAATAATAGCAACCGCTCACAGAATCCTGACTATAGCCAGCGCCGCTCAACACACCTTTGGCAACAAAGTTATACGGACTCAACTTCGTGAAAATCATCTCAGGAAACCAACCGCAGTTGCCGACGGACAATGGCAAAAAACACAAAAAAAAGGAATAAAGACAACCCATTAATATATTACTCATTTTATTGTAAAGACAATGATTCATAGTAATTTCACCTCTGAACCCATGGTGGTTGCATCCCTTTTCCCAGCGGTTGGTGATCCATGAAGCCGCTTGATGTTACTGATAACGTGCCAATAAGGTTGCCGTCGCACTAAACTTCCCTTCGACCAGCATGCTCCCTACCTCCGCGACAGGCACGGCCTCCAACACGGGAGGTGCATTTTTATCAATCACGATCGTCGTTCCGGGCAGAAACGGTTTTTTATCATTAAGAATACGTATTCCCAGTGACGATTTATTTGACTGCAAGGCAGCAGCATCAAACCCGGCCGCTTTCCCAACCAGCTCTAGCACCAAGTCCCATCCCTTAATACCAGGCTGACACGCAATGGAATAATTTATTTTTTGGGTATAGTTAACTCCATTAATTTTCTTTATTCCAACACGGTCGCCAAAATCTACATCGATACCACCACCATCAACAACTTGACATGCGGGAGGTTCTATTAGGGCACCTTTAATCTGCATATCCGCCGCAGAAGCGAAAAAACAAGAAAAGAGGAAAAAAACACAAAGAGACCATGAGCAATTGATTTTGAATAGCTCACTGATAAAACACCTCCAGCGTTGCGGCTGCGGTAAACTCACCTGCTTGCAATCGACTCTCTTCATCTTTTATCAACTGTGCCTCTATCATTGGGAGAGCTGAGTATTTAAAGCCATACATTGTGTTAACAGGCCATTTCTTTCCATCACTCCAAAAGATAACCCCCAACGCCGGCATACTGGTCTGCAAAGCCGTGGCATCAAAATTGGCCGCCGTTCCCTGAATCAGCATACGCATTGATAGCGACTTTGGATTATCACAGGTCAATGTATATGGAACCCGCTGGCGATAATGGTGGCCATCAACACGGGTCGTCATGACTTCTTTACCAAAATCAATGACGATTGGTCGATTGCCGTTGATGGTACAAGATGGTGCCGAAAGCACTGTCACTTTGAGCGAAATATTGACGTTTGCCCAGCCGGGCATGATGGTCAAGCTATTTATCAATAGACCCATCAAGCATTTTTTCACCATCACCGTTCTCATCTTATTAGCGCTTTCTCAATAGATACTTTCCAAACGATCGCTCTGGCTTTGAAAGGTTACCTTTCGTATCGTAGATTCAATCGTAATCCAGGCTAAAATCCACCACCGCCCGGTACGCGCCGGCCCTCAGCGGCGCCACGGTGCGCTCGGGCATAACGCTATAACTCAGTACGTTGCTGCCCGGCGTTAGCCACAACGGCGCGCCGCGGCTGCCCAGCCGCACGTCCCGGCCATGCGCATCCAGCAGGCGCAGCCCCAGGCCGCTGACACCCTGCGCCTTTACAAGCTGCGCATTATCGGCGTCGGCCGGGGCATTAAAGGCCACCCGCACCGCCGGCTGGTCATGCGCCCAGAGCAGCGCCCCGGTGCGTTCATCCCGGCTCGCCGCCGGGCCGCGCAGGCAGTCGCGCAGCCGCAGCTCGAACGCCACCGGCATGCCACGCGCGCCCATAACAGCCAACTTACCGGTCGCTACCTCGCCCAGGCTGATATCCTGCCGCGCGCTGTCCATCTCCAGCCGGCAAGCGCTCTCCGTCAGCGCCCCGCTGATATACAGCACGCCGTTGGCGCCATCCACATCCCAGTTGTCAACGGCGTTGGCCGCCGGCAGCAGCCACAGCAGCACCGTCAGACTGAGCGGCGCCATCAGCACCAGCCCCCCCAAGGCGGCGTAATAGCGCAGTTCACTCAAGGCATAAGTCCACTCACGCGCTTTGACGTTTGTCCTTGCCATTTTTCTTCCTCCTCAGGCGCCGTGCGGCCCGTTGACTCAGGACGCCTTCTTCTCCGGCGTCACCGTGCAGGTGCTGCCGCTGCAGTTAAAGCTCAGCTGTAGCCGGCCGCCGTAGTCGTTGATGTAGGTCAGCACCGGGCTGCCGCCCACGCTCCCCGCACTCACCGTCAGCGGCGTATTGCCCTTCGGCGGCACCATAAACGGCTCGAACCCTTTGGCCCCTTCCACGCCTTTGCGCGTCGCCGCATCAACGATGGTGACGTAGTACGGCGTCGGGTTGTTGACGATATACTTGTCCC
>OKKX01000020.1_pt1 | contig 97090 bp, 91 predicted proteins | sample 1611461 | NCBI WGS metagenome assembly OKKX01 (sample SAMN04436746, study PRJEB24849) | human gut metagenome | biome: human gut; feature: NICU; material: stool | host: Homo sapiens | place: USA: Saint Louis, MO | collected 2011-01-04
CAGTATGTCGGAAGATCTCTAAAAGTGAATGGTCCGTTTTACCGGGATGCTTACAGGAGGAGTACCGGCTGATGGCTGACACACCGGATATCTCAAGAATTGCATGGAAATAAATCGGGTGTGTTTATATTAGACTGGATACTTACAAATCGGGATCGCATGGGCTGGATAGCCTAGAAACACTTATACTACTGAGGCGAGATGCTAATGGTTTATTGGAGAAATTATTTAGGAGTAAATATAATGCACTCACATGTTGTAAGAATGGAAGGGTAGGCAGTTAAACCTACCCTATATGATTATCTTGTGTTTATTTTTTCTAAAAGATTCACAACAGATTTTCCAACAGCAAATGAGAGATTGACAGGAACAGCGTTTCCTATCTGCTTATATTTCGCAGAAATTGGCCCCTCAAATACCCAATCATCGGGGAACGTCTGTATTCTTGCATATTCACGCACTGTTAATGGTCTTGTTTCTTCCGGATGGCAACGCTCTGTTTGTTTCTGTGCAGGGGCACAGGTTAACGTTAGGCTTGGTTCATCCCAGGACAAGCGTCGTGCCATACCTGTTTTACCGCCACCTAAGTAAAAACTTTTGAGCATGTATTCTTTTTGGATGTCTTCTGGAAGGTCTCTCCAGTAACCACCTGGCGGAACCATGCTTAAGATCTCTGATTTTCTTTTAGGGTATTTCTGTCCCTCAGATTCTGGCACGTCGCAATCGTACAGTTCTCCCTTTTTTAAGGCATCTTTAAGAGTTAATACTTTATTGTAAGAAGATGGCCATTCATAATCAATTCCATCAGCAAGATCATTCCTAATGGCAATTATAATCAATCGCTCACGTTTTTGCGGTACTTTATAGAAAATGGCCTTAAGAACTCTAGGCTCAAATAACGTGTAACCCAAATCAGCAATAATGTTTTTTATTGTTTCTAAAGTTCGACCTTCATCATGATTTAGTAATCCTCGCACGTTCTCGGCTAAAAGAATCTTTGGATTTGTTTCCTTAACTGCTCTAGCGAATTCGAAGAAGAGAGTTCCTCGGGTGTCTTCAAAGCCAAGTTTTTTTCCCGCATACGAGAATGCCTGGCACGGGAAACCACCTGCCAGCACATCGACGGTGTCTCTATAAGGAGTGAAGTCTACTTTGCTGACATCACCTTCAATAACGTTCCATTCAGGTCTGTTTCTTTTTAGTGTTTTACATGCATGAGAATCTATTTCATTTAGCAAAACAGACTTTAAACCTGATTTTTCCAAACCTAAAGCCATACCTCCTGCACCAGCAAATAATTCCAATACAGTATAAGTGTTATTGCAAGATTTAGTCTCATCAGACCATTGGCTTTTAAATAAAAATTGAGCCTGCTCAAAATGTTTAAGCTGATCTATTCTATAAAAACGATAGTTATTCTCATCGTTTCGATGAGAAACTAACTTACCTGAAGTGTCCCAACGTCTTAAAGTTTCTTTTGACACACCTAGGATGTCTGCAACTTCCGAAAGTGAAAACTCTTCCTTTAACATATTTAGTAACCATGCCAACATTAGTCATGGTTACTACTGTATGGGTTTACATGGGCTTTGTCAAACATTGATCATGGTTATTAACCATAGGCGAGGCTAAAATACTGAATAAAGTTATCTTTATCAGGGATGGAGAAGTCTTCCTGCTCAAGACGCTCATTCAGAACATACTCAATTGCGTGCGGGAGAGCTGTATACAATTCTTTGAGCGCATCAGGCCTACCAGTAACTAGCTCATAGAAGCTTGCCCCATCAATAATTCGGATATTAGGATTGGAAGGGCACAATGTACCACTGCCTTTATTGGATGGGGTGAAAGGGATGTCGGATCTGACCGGTCTACGAGGGATTATATTTACAAAGTAAGCGCAATAATCCTTAAATCGGCTATGTTTTGGTGATACCAGCTCATCTAGTCCTTTGTACTTATCAGCTAAGTCACCACCAGTCACTGTAGAATATTTATTCTTCACTTCGGCGATGATTTTTCTCTCCTCATTGAGAAGATCAACGATTCCACCAATCCCCATGTCCTGCCATCCATCCACATGGCCGAGGATTTTTTGGTGAAAGGTACCCACATGATTCTGAATCGTCTTCTGCTGTTGTCGTGCAAGTTCGGAATTTCGCCACTCTTCATGGGATGAGAATCCCGGAGCTTCAAAAAGAGCCCCAAACGGGTCTATCACATTACTATTAAAAGTTTTCTCAGCGGTTTCTTTTTTCTTTTTAGCCTTTGTTAACAAATTTTCAACTTCGCTGAATAAGTTTTCATTGCTGATGTATTCTAGTAATGCCATGTCTTTTCCTCCATCACTCTTATAATTCAATAAGTTATTGGCGAAATAATCTTTGGAGCCAATTGGCGTTGTGACTAACAACGGAGCCGCTCTCAAAACGATATCGGAACAATTCTTCTCATCATAGCGGTTGTATGCATAGATGAGAACGACAATTAAGCACTAAATTATAGGGAGCGCGGATGTTTGTTATATCGAGCCCTGCATGGCTTGTTCTGACCTGCCTCTCATTGATTAATACTTAGTAATGCCTTCATAAACCACATGGAGACATCCCCATGAGGAAGCGTTTTTTCCGATAGACAGTTCATCAGTATCCTCCGCGCAGCGGAAGCAAGAGTTTCTACCCGTGAGCTTTGGCATAAGCACGCCATTTCCGATGCCGCGTTTTACACCTGGCGCAAGAAGTATGGCGGTATGGAGGTGCCCGAGGTTAAGCGTCTGAAGTCACTTGAGTAAGAGAACGCCAGACTCAAGAAGCGGCTTGCTGAAGCTATGCTGGATAAGGAGGCACTTCAGGTGGCTCTGGGGCGAAAGTACTGACGACAGACCAGAAGCGGGAAGCCGTTGAGTTTATGTGTGATGCGACCGGTCTGTCGCATCGTCGTGCTTGCAGGCTTACAGGTTTGTCCCTGTGGATCTGCCGCTATAAGGCTCAGCGTCCGGCGGCTGATGCGCATTTATCAGGGCGAATCACTGAGCTGGCACTTGAGCGCAGGCGCTTTGGCTACCGCCGTATCTGGCAGTTACTGTGCCGTGAAGGCCTTCAGGTTAATCACAAGCGCGTGTACCGCCTTTATCATCTCAGCTGGCTGAGCATAAAACGCAGACAACGTCGTAAAGGACTGGCAACGGAACGTCTGCCGCTGCTCCGCCCGGCAGCGCCCAACCTGATATGGTCGATGGATTTCGTTATGGACTCGCTGGCCACCGGTCGCAGGATAAAATACCTGACCTGTGTGGACGACTTCACGAAGGAGTGTCTGACAATTACCACCGCATTCGGGATTGCAGGTGTTCAGGTCACGCGTATTCTGGACAGCATTGCACTGTTTAGAGGTTATCCGGCGACGATAAGAACTGACCAGGGGGCGGAGTTCACTTGCCGCGTACTGATCAATAGGCCTTTGAGCATGGTGTTGAGTTGCGTTTAATCCAGCCGGGCAAGCCAACGCAGAACGGATTTATAGAGAGCTTTAACGGACGATTTCGCGATGAATGTCTGAATGAGCACTGGTTCAGCGATATCGTTCACGCCAGGAAAATCATTTATGACTGGTGGCAGGATTATAACGAGTGTCGTTCACATTCGGCACTGAATTATCAGACGCCATCAGAGTTTGCAGCACGGTGGTGAAATGGAAAAAGTGAAGATAAACAAACCGACATTACTAACTGACGGTTGTATCTAATACTGGGGACAGGTCACGGCCTTCGCACGAAAAATGGCCACAGAAAGATGTTTCTTGTGCCTCTAGTCGGTTCTTCGTAACTCCCTATCTGACAATGCTAACTTAGCAAAATTGGATCTGTAGCGATGATATGTAAACCTAATTTCCAATAAAAATATTCTTTCTATGATAAGCAAGGTGAGCTTTATCTGGTGCATGGTTTATAGGGAGTCTGATTATTTTACCTTCATATTTCTCGAAATTTTCCAGATAGATATTACTTTTCAACTGCTTGATTTTTTTTGACAGAACTAGTTTCAAATCTTCATCGAAAGTGATTAACCCACGGTCAAAAGCCTTATCGTGCAAACTGGACAGGCACAATCCGTTACTAGGGTTAAGGCGTTGTTCGATTGATTGGCTCCAAGGCAGGATATGGCTAGCAACGAGTAATGCTGGTTCTTCTAATCCGGTTATGCAGCAACGATATTCGTAAGCTTCCAATACATTTTTGCGAAACAGGTTTTGGTCTACACGTGTTTTGACTGTAGAGAATTTATCTCTGCCACTGAAATCTTTTGGTTCTTCATCAAACTCAGTTGTTGTTGGTTTTTCCAGGTGTTCCATTGCCGTTTGGCATTGCTGATTGAACAAATCCATATCTTGGCTCATTTCTTTCCACAGCTCGCGATCGGCCTTGGAGGCTCCTTTCAAACCGCTGCGACCAGATTCGATGATGTACGGATCCAAGCTAGCTAAGTTAACCAGCTTCATTGCGAGTGCTGACGGCGTGCGTCCGATCAATTTTGCATAGTGGATTATTTCGGGATTTCTCGAATGAAGTTTGCCGAACGGAATCTGACTATACAGAGTGAAAGCGAGTAGTAATTCTTCCCTAGTCCAAAGTTTTGCGGCAGCCATGCATCAATACCCAGCAGTTAACTCATCGATTTACCGAATGCGTTAACTATGCCAGGTAGGGGAGGAAATGCCTACCTTGATGAATGCTTTTGTTGTGATATGTCAGTCAGATCTATTGTAAATCCTGAGTGGGAAGGGCGACGAGTGCAGGCATCGCCCTGATTGCCATTTACGTTAGCCGCAGGCTTCCATCTCCCGCAACGCCCGCCCATAAAGGTTACACAACGCAGGAACCAGATGCGCTGTAGCGTTGAGGTAGCGGTTCAGCTGTTCCCAGCCTTCGGTATCCAGCGGTGGGTGCTTTTGCAGTAAATGGCCGAACAGCATCAGGCCGTGGCACAAACCTTCCGCCTGTTCAGCAGGAGTGCGGCCAGGTCTAAGAGTTCTGAGGGATTAAAAGCGCTGAGATCGAGGTGGTTAAACAGTTGGCGATAGAGGGTGAGGGTATTGGGGATGGTTTCAGAAGCGTTGGGTAAGTTTGTGTTTTCCATATCGGCTATTTCCATTGGGAGAGAAATACCGCTACCAGAAGAGACGCTAAACTCGGGTGGTAGCTCGAACGGCGTTAGCGTACCGGCCCCAACGGATACCGGCCTTCCCGGAGGAAGCACCGCCCGAGCCACCATTGTTTGGGTGCGCATCGGCATGCTCGAATTTATACCATATTCGAACAGGGTTGGGGGATTCGGAACGCTAACTCCGGCTGCGGATTTTGCCGCAGCGGAAAAACTATAACGTTATCAGTAAAAGGAAAAAATAAGCTGTATGGAATTACAGTTTATTTTCTTTCAGCATTGGAATACAGATCGCAGTTATTTATGGTGCTCTTTTATATTTGTAATGTTGCCTAATGTAGCGAATATAATTCATGTCATTCCATTCCCTAAATGAATGTTATGCACAGTAATCCTCTATTCGCGCTGCGAAGCGTTAACCGTTCCAGTATTTATCCTTTCTAGAGCTTATGTTAATCATACGGCTTTGCTCATTCACGGATGAACGAACATGGCGAATGAAGATGAGTTGCGCATTGCCCTGTCGCCGGTGCAGCTTGCGGCGGTGCTGTCTGATGAAAGCGTCACTGAAGGTGAAACGCTCAGTAACCGTCTGCTTGGCGGTTTGGGGCTTGCCGGTGGTGTCGTTGAGCTGATGGGGGCGGGGGTGTTGTGCTATACGCCGGATCCGACGTTTATCACCAAAGTTGGGTGTGTGGTGGTGGGAACGCATAGCCTGGACAGCATCAAGGCCGCTTCCAATCAGATGATTACCGGGCATCCAACAACTACCGATACTTATCAGTCTGCCGTTTTATTGGCGCAAACATTGGGTGCCGATCGGGAAACGGCCTATAACGTTGGTTTAACGGTCGATATTGCCGTGCCTTTTGTCTTTGCCGGAGCGGTTGGCGCTGCCAGAGTCGCATCCGTGCGTATGGGGCGGGTTAAGCTGGTTGAGCATGAGTCCGTTAGCGGTAAATATCCGGGCGGGCACACATTGGCTCGGCATATAAACATAGCTCCGGAAGCGCTTATTGCCAGGCTAGCCAGGCGCCCGAAACTGATCGCAGCAAGCACCTTCAGATCGGTAAAAGAGGCCGAAAAATATGTTTCTGTCACGGTAAAGGCGAACCGCGCAGATATTATGAATTGGGTAAAGTATGCGTCTCCCGGCAGCCGTTTGAGTATGTATCACAATTTCACAGAATCAGTGGGTTATGGGGTATTACGCGGCAATACTGACGTCTATCAATGTCACCGGGTTGGCGTTGTGATTGAATTTACCCGCTATAATGGCAAACCTTACTTTATCCTTAGCGCTTTCCCTACGAGATAAGCCGATGAAAACCAGCGAACTTGAGAACCTGATCGTCGTTTATTTTGGCCAAGATTATGACCTGATAAATGCTGAGGGCGATATTACTGCGCTGATCGCAGAGTACATTCGTCTGGCGACTCATCAGCAGCGCGAGGCGTTGATCGAGGAGATAGATGCGTTATTGGCGCAGGATAATGTGGAGCCATTATTCAACCAACGTTTCGGCTTTACCTTCAGCCCGGAGCTATGGGGAACCACGGTTTCCGCTTTCCTGCAACAGGCCAGAAGCGCTGCGGTGAAAGCGCTTTGAGCACTATCGTGATTCGCAATCACTTCAGCGAGCTCAGTAGCTTATTCAGTATTTACTTCGGCCAGGATTATGATCTGTTTACTGATGCCGAAACGGCCGAGGGGGTGATTGACGGCTTCCTGGAGCAAAACGGCAGTCAGGTCATCCGCGATATCCTCGAGGAGACTAAAGAGTTTCAGGCTACTTATGCAGGGCGTATAGACGAAGGCATGGCGGAGCATTTTACAGATGAGTTTGTTCCGGAGAGCTGGGGCACTACAGCGGTAGCGTTCTTTGCCATATTGCAACGAAAAGCAGAGCAGAAGCTGGGGCAGCTTAAACGAATTTAAGCCCCCCAACCCCCAGCCCAAACCTACCCCAAATCCCCCCCATTGCTGGCGATCACTTTCTTATACCACCAGAACGATTTCTTGCGGGTGCGGGCGAGGGTGCCGTTGCCCTGGTCGTCGCGGTCGACGTAGACAAAGCCGTAGCGCTTGCTCATTTCGCCGGTCGAGGCGGCCACCAGATCGATGCAGCCCCAGGTGGTGTAACCCAGCACCGGCACGCCGTCGGCGATGGCGTCGGCCATGGCGCGGATGTGTTCGCGCAGGTAGCTGATGCGGTAGTCGTCCTCAATCTCGCCTGCTGCATTGAATTCGTCGTGTGCGCCCAGGCCGTTTTCCACCAGGAACAGCGGCTTTTGGTAGCGGTCGTACATCATGTTCATGGTGATGCGCAGCCCCAGCGGATCGATGCCCCAGCCCCAGTCGCTGCGCGGCAGGTGCGGGTTCGCCAGCGATTTCACCACGTTGGCGGCGCTGCTGTTGTTGTCGTTCATGTCGGCGGAGGCGCAGCGCGAGGCGTAGTAGCTAAAGGAGACGAAGTCGACGGTGTGCTTCAGGATGTCGGCGTCTTCTGGCGCCATTGCGATGCTGACGTCTTTCTCACGGAAGACGCGGGCGGCGTAGGAGGGGTAAGCGCCGCGCGCCTGCACGTCGATAAAGAACAGGTTCTCGCGGTCTTTCTCCAGCGCGGCCCACACGTCTTCCGGCTTGCTGGACCACGGGTAGAAGTTGCCGCCGGCCAGCATGCAGCCCACCTGGTTGGCGGGGTTCACTTCGTGGGCGATGCGCGTCGCCAGCGCGCTGGCCACCAGTTCGTGGTGCGCGGCCTGGTATTTCACCTGTTCGGGGTTTTCGTCCGCTTCAAACACCAGCCCCGCGCCGGAGAACGGGCTGTGCAGCAGGATGTTGATCTCGTTGAAGGTCAGCCAGTATTTCACCAGCCCGTCGAAGGTTTCGAAGCAGGTGCGGGCGTAGCGGGTGAAGAACTCCACCATCTTGCGGCTGCGCCAGGAGCCGTATTCGGTCACCAGGTGCATCGGCACGTCGAAATGACACAGGGTGACCAGCGGCTCGATGCCGTATTGGCGGCACTCTTCGAACAGGCTGCGGTAGAAGGCGATGCCTTCGGGGTTGGGCGTCAGTTCGTCGCCGTTGGGGTAGATGCGGCTCCAGGCGATGGAGGTGCGGAACACGGTAAAGCCCATCTCCGCCATCAGCGCGATGTCGTCGCGGTAGCGGTGGTAGAAATCGATGGCGTCGTGGCTGGGGTAAAACTCGTCGTCGCGCAGGCTAAAGCGCTTCTCCAGCCCGAGTTTGACCGCCATGCGGTTGGTACCGTGCGGGATCATATCGACGGTGGTCAGCCCTTTGCCGCCCTCGCGATAGCCGCCTTCCGCCTGGTTGGCGGCCAAAGCGCCGCCCCATAAAAATCCTTTAGGGAATGTTGAATCGGACATGCAATCCTCAATACCCGTCATACTTGAAGCTGCATCCGTGTTGGCTGCGTTCACTCACCCGAATCACTTACTTGTGTAAGCTCATCGGGATTCGCTCTCTTGCCGCCTTGATGCCGCTCCAACTATTTAGGGTATAAATATACGTTAATGCGTTGCGCTGGCGGCGTTCGCCGCCGGTGCGGTTTGGCCGGGCGCGGCGGCGTTTTCCGGCAGATCCTCGAAGCCCAGTATCAGCGTGAGCGCGAACGACAGCACCACCGAGAGCGCCATCACCGCCACCACCCACACGATGCTCATCGGGTTGGCCGGATCGAAGAACTGCACGCTGGTGAACAGCCCGGGCGAGGCCATCGAATGGCTGGCCAGCCCGCCGATGCCGGCGACCGCGCCGCAGACGAAGCCGCTGATCAGGCTGGCGACCAGTGGCCGCTTCAGGCGCACCGCCACGCCGTACAGCGCCGGTTCGGAAATCCCCGCCACGATGGCGGAGGCCGCGGCGGCCAGCGCGGTCTGGCGCAGCTCGCGGTTTTTGGTTTTCAGCGCCACCGCCAGCGAAGCGCCGCCCAGCGACAGATTGGCGCCGATCTCCGAAGGCATCACCATGCCCTCTTTGCCGGTCTCGGCGATGGTCTGGATGATGGTCGGGGTAAACACCCGGTGCATGCCGGTGATCACCAGCAGCGGCCAAATCGCCCCCATAATGGCCACGGAAAGCCAGCCCAGGTAGCCGTGCACGGTGTAGACCAGCGCAGAGATGCCGCTGCCGATCCAGATGCCGAGCGGCCCGATAAGCAGAATGGCGATCGGCGCGGCGATCAGCACGATCAGCATCGGCTTGAGGAAGTTCTTGGTCACCGCCGGGGTGATGCGATCCACCCCGCGTTCGATGTGCGACAGGATCCAGGTCATCACCAGCGCCGGGATCACCGTGTAGGTGTATTTCACCGCCGTCACCGGGATGAAGGCGAATTCCACCGCCTGGCCCTGCGCCGCCTTGGCCATCAGATCGATAAAGTTGGGATGCACCAGCACCCCGGCGATGGCGATCGCCAATGACATGTTGGTTTTGAACTTCAGCGCCGCCGAGGCGGCGACCATCACCGGCAGGAAGAAGAACGCGCCGTCGCCGATCACGTTGAGGATGACGAGGGTCGAGGAGCCTTTCTCGAATACCCCGGCCATATCTAGGATCATCGCCAGCAGCTTCACCATCGAGCCGCCGATGATGGCGGGGATCAGGGGCGACATGGTGCCCACCAGCGCGTCGAGAATGCCGGCGCCGACGCCCTTCAGGGTAAGCTGGCGTTTCACCGGGGCGGCGGGGGATGCTGCGCCCGGCATGCCGAGCGCCAGCACCGCCTGATAGGCCTTGGCCACCTCGTTGCCGATGATCACCTGGCACTGTTCGCCGCTGTGCACCACGCCCAGCACGCCGTCGATGGCCTTCAGCGCCGGCGTGTCGATCCGCGCTTTGTCTTTCACCACGAATCTCAGGCGGGTCATGCAGTGGGTCACGGCCTCGATATTGCCCGCGCCGCCCAGGGCGGCCACGATGGCGTGCGAGATCTCTGTGTAGTTCTTCGGCATGGCGTGTCGTCTCTCAGATAGCAATTCGGATAGCCCAAAGGCGAATATTTACTGCCTGGGCGATCCGTCGTTCCATCCGTATGAAACGCCCATAAGAAACCGGTTTCACAAAATCATGTATTGGTGTTTTGTAGTTGGCAAGAACTATGGTTTTTGGCATTGCGTTTTCGTGATCTGGATCGTTAGGGGTAAGCGCATACCGCTGTGCAGGGGTGTGAAAACGTTCCAAACGCCGGGCGTCTTGGGTAGACTGCGCTGAACCCATGGATTTTGGCGGCGCACAGATGGCAACGATACTCGAGGTGGCGAAAAAGGCCGGCGTTTCAAAGGCGACGGTGTCGCGCGTTTTGTCCGGCAGCGGCTATGTCAGCGAGGAGAAACGCACGTTGGTGGAAAAAGCCATCGCGGAAACCGGCTATCGGCCCAACCTGCTGGCGCGCAGCCTGGCGACCAACACCACCCAAACCCTCGGCCTGGTGGTCACCAACACCCTCTACAGCGGCAACTATTTCAGCGAACTGATGGCGCAGTCGGCGCGCATCATGGAGGCGAACGGCCGCCAACTGATCCTGGCGGACGGCAAGCACACCGCCGAAGAGGAGCGGGCCGCCATTCAGTTTTTGCTGGATCTGCGCTGCGACGGGGTGATCATCTACCCGCGTTTTCTGTCGATCGCGGAAATGGACGAGATCGTCTCCCAACACCGCCAGCCGATTCTGGTGATCAACCGGCGGCTGCGGCTGAACGACAGCTACTGCATCTTCAGCGATCAGCACGCCGCCGGCGCGGCGGCGGTGGCGTACCTGATCGCGCGCGGCCATCGCGACATCGCTTTTATCACCGGCTCGCTCGATTCCCCCACCGGGCTGGAGCGGCTTTCCGGCTATAAATCCGCGCTGGCGCAGCAGGGCATTGCGGTTAACGAGGCGTTGATCGTCGAAGGGAAATGGCACGCGCAAAGCGGCGTGGCGGCGGTCGATGCGCTGCTGGCCGGTGGGCAACCGTTCAGTGCCATCGTCGCCGGCAACGACGAAATGGCCATCGGCGCGATGAAGCGGCTGGCGGAGCGCGGCGTGGCGGTGCCGGAGGCGGTATCGGTCATCGGCTTCGACGACATCCCGCTGGCGCCCTATACCGTGCCGTCGCTGTCGAGCATGAAGATGCCGGTCACCGAGATGATCCAGGAGACCATCAACCGCCTGCTGTCGATGCTGGACGGCGGCGAACTCAGCAAGCGCCCCAGCTTCCCGGCCAGCCTGATCGAGCGCGAGTCGGTGGCGGCGGGGCCGTACGAGCGGGATTGAACCCGGAAATGCGTCCGGGGGGTTAAGGTTCAGGCTGGCCGCCTAAGCCCTCGTCACTCGGCGCAGCGATGTCATCCTGCCACCATGCTTTTCCGCGGCGGCGTTTCAGCCGTTTCCCCTTACCACCCTGAGTAATAATCTGAAAGAGCGCCCCAAGACTGCTCTTTCGAGCCGCTATACGTTATGTTATCCCCCGAAAGTTTGGCCGTTCCCACCCGCCTTTAGCGGTTAAAAGCATCGCGCTTTCTTCTGTCTCGGCATGGCTTCCGGCGTTGCGTCGGTGAACGGTTTCACTGGCCAGCCTTGCGGCCCTGCGGATGAATGGCCTGAGCATGTCGCCGTCCGGCGGCAATACCCGAGCGACCACCAGAGATTGGCGTCTGTGAGCCAAGGGCGGTAGCGTAGCCATCCGACGTTTCCGGCGACAATATCCGAACACGACGGTTGCGTGCCGACCTAAAACCAACAGAGCTGCGATGCAGCTCTGTTGGTTTTAGGGGCTTGCTCGCGGCGGCGTGGTGGGAATGTTGTTATTCGATTACCGGCAGGGTGTTTACCCAGGAAAAAGCCTTTAGCCGTTTTATGCGCATGTAAAACAATGTGGCGATGAAATGACCACGGCGTATTTTAGAGGATTCTATGAAAATTATCGTTACCGGCGGTGCCGGGTTTATTGGCTCGGCCGTTGCCCGCCATATTATCAATGATACCGCTGATCACATTTTGGTGCTGGATAGCCTGACCTATGCCGGTAACCTCGAATCCCTGGCGCCGATCGCCGATAGCGATCGTTACTCCTTCGAGCAGGTCGATATTTGCGACCGTCAGGCGTTGGATCGCGTGTTCGCCGCCTTTCAGCCCGATGCGGTGATGCACCTGGCCGCCGAAAGTCACGTCGATCGTTCTATTGACGGCCCGGCCGCCTTTATCGAAACCAACATCGTCGGCACCTACACCTTACTGGAGGCGGCTCGCCAGTATTGGCACGCCTTGGACGCCGAGCGCAAGCAGGCGTTCCGTTTCCATCACATCTCCACCGACGAGGTGTACGGCGATCTGCACGGCACCGACGATCTGTTTACCGAAACTACGCCTTATGCGCCAAGCAGCCCGTATTCCGCCTCCAAAGCGGCCAGCGATCACCTGGTGCGCGCCTGGTTGCGCACCTACGGTTTACCGACCGTTGTCACCAATTGTTCGAACAACTATGGCCCTTACCATTTCCCGGAAAAGCTGATCCCGCTGACGATCCTGAACGCGCTGGAAGGCAAGCCGCTGCCGGTATACGGCAACGGCGCGCAGGTGCGCGACTGGTTATATGTAGAAGATCATGCGCGGGCGCTGTATAAGGTGGTCACCGAAGGCGCGGTGGGGGAAACCTATAATATCGGTGGTCACAACGAGCGCAAAAATATCGAAGTGGTGCAAACCATTTGCGCACTGCTGGATGAGCTGGTGCCGCACAAACCGGGTGATATCGCGCATTATGCGGATCTCATCACCTTTGTGACCGATCGCCCGGGCCACGATATGCGCTATGCGATCGACGCCGCCAAGATCGATGCGGAGTTGGGGTGGAAGCCGCAAGAGACCTTTGAAAGCGGCATTCGCAAAACCGTGGAGTGGTATCTGGCGAACGAAGCCTGGTGGAGCCGGGTGAAAGACGGCTCTTATGCCGGCGAGCGTCTGGGTTTGACCCGTTAATCGATTTTTAAGGAAGAAGAATGAAAGGCATTGTTTTAGCGGGCGGTTCCGGCACGCGTCTCTATCCCATCACGCGCGGCGTTTCCAAGCAGTTGCTGCCGATTTACGATAAGCCGATGGTCTATTACCCGATCTCGGTGCTGATGCTGGCGGGCATTCGGGATATCCTGATCATCTCCACTCCGGAAGATATGCCCTCCTTCAAGCGCTTGCTGGGTGACGGCAGCCGTTTCGGCATCAATCTGAGTTATGAAATTCAGCCGAGCCCGGACGGCCTGGCGCAGGCCTTCCTCATTGGCGAAGCGTTCATCGGCGGTGACAGCTGCGCACTGGTGCTTGGCGACAACATTCACTTCGGCCAGGGCTTCGGCAACAAGCTGGAGTCGGTGGTGAAGCGCAGCGAAGGGGCGACCGTCTTCGGCTATCAGGTGATGGATCCTGAACGTTTCGGCGTGGTGGAGTTCGACGATAACTTCCGCGCGTTATCGCTGGAAGAAAAACCGGCCGTGCCGAAATCCAACTGGGCGGTCACCGGGCTTTATTTCTATGACCATCACGTGGTCGAGATGGCCAAGCAGGTGAAGCCGTCGGCGCGCGGCGAGCTGGAAATCACCACTCTCAACCAGATGTATCTGGAGCGCGGCACGCTAAACGTCGAGCTGCTGGGGCGCGGTTTCGCCTGGCTGGATACCGGCACGCACGACAGTCTGATCGAAGCCTCTCAGTTTATACATACCATTGAGAAGCGTCAGGGCTTCAAGGTCGCTTGTCTGGAAGAGATCGCCTACCGAAAAGGCTGGTTGACGCGCGAGCAGCTGGCCGCCGAAGCCAAGCTGCTCGGCAAAACGCTGTATGGCCAGTATCTGTCGCAGCTGATCGCGGAAAAATAACCCCGGCCCGGCCCGTCGTGCTCCGAACATCCGGCGCGCGGCGGGGCGCTGGACGAACCTGCATATAGAGCGGATATGAGCACTGTACATATTTGTCCTCTGGATAAATTTATTCCTTCATTCATTGAATTTGTGAATGAGAAATTCGATCCCGATGAACACACGTTTTGGGTCTATGGCGATAAGGTGCGTTTCGCTTTGCCGCCGGCGGATAACGTTCACTATCTCGGGGCGGATCTGTTTGGTAACGTCAAGCCGACGTTGAAGTTGATGAAGGCCATTCAACGTCACGATCGGGTGATTCTGCACAGCTTCCACGGCATCAAGATGGCGCTGTTGCTGCTGTTGACCCCTTGGGTATTAAAAAAGTGCTATTGGTTCATATGGGGTGGTGACCTTTACCAATACCAAATCGGCAAGCGTAACTTCAAATGGCGCCTGACAGAGCTTCTCCGCCGCCCGGCCATTAAGCGTATGGGCAACTTTGTCACTTACATCAAGGGCGATTACGAGTTGGCTAAAAAGTGGTACGGCTGCACCGGCCGGTGGCATGAGTGCCTGCTGTATACCAGCAACGTATACAAGAAAAACGTCATCGATGAACGTGCGGCGGGCGAGGACGGTAAAACCACCATTCTGCTGGGTAATTCTGCCGATCCAACCAACAATCATTTTTCCGCGTTTGATATATTGGAAACGTACAAAAACGAGAATATTGAGCTCGTCGTACCGCTCTCCTACGGCAATAAACGCTATGCGGCAGAAGTGGTGGCCGAAGGCACGCGGCGCTTTGGCGAGAAATTTGTCCCCTTGACCGACTTTATGCCTTTCCAGCACTACCTGGCACTGCTGGGGAAAGTGGATATCGCGGTGTTCAACCATCATCGCCAACAGGCGATGGGTAACACCATTTCCCTGCTGGGGCTGAAAAAAACGGTGTTTTTGAATCCAGGCACCACGCAGTGGGACTTCTTTCAAGAAAAGAATATCCAGGTATTGGATCTTCAAACGTTTTCGCTACGCAGCCTGAGCGCGGCGGAAAAGCATGACAACGAGCAAAAAATCGAAGCCTATTTCTCCGCTGAGAACCTTACCGCGCAGTTAAAGGCCGTCTTTACTTCCTGATGCCGCACGGCACATCGCCCCGGCATGCATTCAGAATCGACAACAAGGGATAACATGATACCGTTCAACAAACCACCGGTAACCGGCAACGAAATTCAATATATCAATGCGGCGTTGGAGAATGGGAAATTGTCGGGCGACGGCCCGTTCGGCAAACAGTGCCAGCAATGGTTTGAAAGCAAGCTGGGGTGCAAACACGCGCTGTTGACCCCATCTTGCACCGCCGCGCTGGAGATCGCCGCGCTGCTGGTCGATATCCAGCCGGGCGACGAAGTTATCATGCCAAGCTACACCTTCGTCAGTACCGCCAATGCCTTCGTGTTGCGCGGCGCGAAAATCAAATTCGTCGATATCCACCCTGAAACCATGAATATGGATGCAGCGCTGGTGGCTGCGGCGATCACCGATAAAACCAAAGCCATTGTGCCCGTGCATTACGCCGGCGTCTCCTGCGATATGGATGCGATCATGCGCCTGGCCGACCAGCATAACCTGCTGGTGGTCGAAGACGCCGCGCAGGGCGTCATGAGCAAATACAAAGGCGATTTCGTTGGTGTTAAAGGTCACCTGGCGGCTTTCAGCTTCCATGAAACCAAAAACTACACCAGCGGCGGTGAAGGCGGCGCGTTGGTGATCAATGACGAACGCTTTATCAAACGCGCCGAAATTCTGCGTGAGAAGGGTACCGACCGCAGCCAGTTCCTGCGCGGCCAGGTAGACAAGTATACCTGGGTCGATTTCGGCAGCAGCTTCCTGCCGGGTGAACTGCAGTCAGCTTGCCTGTGGGGGCAGTTGGAACTGGCTGATGAGATTAACGATAACCGACTGGCGACCTGGCACAAGTACTATGCGAGCTTTGCGCCGCTGGCGGAGAAAGGGCTGCTGACGTTGCCGACCATCCCGGCGGACTGCGAGCATAATGCGCATATGTTCTATGTGAAGCTGAAGGATATCGAGCAAAGAACGCAGTTCATCGCTCACCTGAAGGCCTGTGGCGTGATGGCGGTATTCCATTATATTCCGCTGCACTCGGCGCCGGCGGGCAAGGTCTTCGGCACCTTCATTGGCGAAGACAACTACACCACCCGCGAAAGCGAGAGACTGGTTCGCCTGCCGCTGTACTACAAAATGACCGATGCCGATCAGAATAAAGTTATTGAAAGCGTAGTGAGGTTCTTTGAGTGAACGCCCGCAAGATCCTGGCGTTCGCCATCGGGCCGATCGGTAATGCCGCGCTGGGGTTGTTGACCCTGCCGGTCATTACCTGGCTGTTTTCGGCAGACGACGTAGGCCGAATCAGCATGCTGAATGTGGCCGTGTCTTTCTGCGTGCTGTTTTTCAGTTTGGGGCTTGATCAGGCTTACGTTCGGGAATACCACGGTGAATCCGATCGCGGGCAGCTGTTGAAGAACGTCGCTTTCCCCGGCTTGCTGATGATCGTAGTCATCAGTGCGGCGTTCCTGCTGTTCCCCGGCAGTTTGTCCGCGTTGCTGTTCGAACAGAAAGACACGGCGATAAGCTGGCTTATCATGTTGATTCTTTTGGCGTCGTTCATCAACCGTTTCTTGTCCCTGATACTCAGGATGCAGGAGAAGGGGATGGCGTTTTCGCTCAGCCAACTGATGCCCAAGCTGATGACGCTGATCGTCATTGGCCTGTGCTATGTTCTGTTTACCCAGCATACGCTGATGCAGCTGGTGGTGGCGAACGCCGTCGGTTTTATCGCCGTATCGCTGATGCTGATGTGGTCTTCCCGGGCGGATTGGATAGCCGCACTGCGCAGTTCGCTGGACTACGGCAAACTGAAAGCGATGCTCAAGTTCGGCTATCCGCTGATCTTGGGCGGGTTGGCGTTTTGGGGGTTAACCACTGTCGATAGGATGTTCGTGCGAGCCTATTCCGGCTTTGAACAGCTGGCGATCTTCTCGGTGGCGGTTAGCTTCGCCGGCGTGGCGAGCATCCTGCAAAGTGTGTTCTCTACCGTTTGGGCGCCGATGGTGTACAAGCTGGCGGAGTCTAACGAAGGCGGCGAACAGCAGATGGTAACCAAGGTCACGCAGTGCATGCTGATTGCCGTGGTTTGCCTGTTCAGCCTGGGCGGGCTTTTTTCCTGGCTGGTGGACTTTGTCTTGCCCGCTAATTACGTGAATGTGAAATATATTCTGGTGGCGAGTCTGGGTTTCCCTTTGTTGTTCACACTGTCGGAAACGACGGCGGTCGGCATCGGCCTGAGCAGAAAGACCGCTTACACCATGCTGGCTTCCTTGAGCGCGTTGCTCATCAACGTGGTGGCCAATGCATTGCTGGTGCCACGTTTCGGCGCCGGTGGCGCGGCGGTAAGCACCTGTCTGGCCTTCTGGGCATTCCTGATCCTGAGAACGGAGTTCTCGATTATCAGCTGGAAGACCATGCCACGTTTTGAAATGTATTTCTTCACTTTCCTTTGTCTGGCGGGGGCGTCGGTTTCAGCGCTGGCAGGCGAGAAAATGAAATATGAGCTGTTTGTCTATTGGGGTGTCTTACTGGCCGTGGTGCTGGTGAGGAACCTCAGGTTCCTTAAGTCGTTCGCCAAACGATAACGCTTTCGGTCAGGCAACCCGTTGCGGGTTGCCGCCGTTTTCCCCATTTCTACTTCTCATCATGACAGCGCGATCTCGCTGACGTCTCCTCTTGCTCAACGCAGCCGCCCCCGAATCTCCTCCTCCGGCAGATCCACGCCGATAAACACCAGCGTACTCTTGCGCTCTTCCTCTGGCAGCCATTCCCGATCCCAGTCGGCGTTATACAGCCGCTGTACTCCCTGGAACAGCAGGCGGCGCGGCTCGTCTTCGATGGACAGAATGCCTTTGTAGCGCAGCAGGTTGTCGGCGTATTCCAGCAGCAGGCCTTCCATCACTTCGGAGATTTGCATCAGCGGCAGCGGCCGTTCCAGCGTCACCACGATCGAGCGGATGTCGCTCTGCGGCTGCGGGATGCGGTGGAACAGCGGGGCGGGCGGCGTCAGATTCAGCTTGTCGTTCAGCGTAAAGCCTTCGATGTCGAACAGCACGCTCAGATCGATATCGCCGTGCGTCACCTGGTAGAGCGGCGCGCGGGCGTTCATCCGCTGCAGCCGTTGGATCAGCACCTCGCAGTCCGGCGCCACGTCGGTTTTGGTCAACAGGATGCGGTCGGCGTAGCCCACCTGCGCCTGGGCGATGCTGAACTGGCTCAGCTGCTGCTCGGCGTGCGCCGCGTCCACCAGGGTGATGATGCCGTCCAGCAGGAAGCGCTCGCACAGGATCTCGTGCGAGAAAAAGGTCTGGGTAATCGGGCCGGGATCGGCCATGCCGGTGCATTCGATGATCAGCCGATCGAACGTCAGCTGGCCGCTGTCGACGCCGTCCAGCAGATCCAGCAGCGCGTCCGCCAATTCGTTGGACTTGCTGCAGCAGATGCAGCCGTTGCTCAACGTGGTGATGCGGCTGGCGCGATCGCCGATCAGCGCGTCGTCGATCGGCACTTCGCCGAACTCGTTCTCGATGACCGCGATTTTATAGCCGTGTTCGGCGTTCAGGATGTGGCGCAGCAGGGTGGTTTTGCCGGCGCCCAAAAAGCCGGTCAGGATGGTGACTGCAATGGGTTTCATACGGGTCCTTGTGACTGCGGGTTAACAGCAGCGCATGCCGCCTTTGCCGTCGCCGCCGTAGCGCGCTTGCTGGCGCTCGCGGAAAAATTCTTTATAGGTCATCACCGGCTTGTCCGGGTGGTTGTCTTTCATGTGCTGGACATAGGTATCGTAGTCAGGCACGCCCACCAACATGCGCGCCGCCTGCCCGAGGTACTTTCCCGCCTGGCCAAGATTTCCGAACATAGTTTCTTACTCCCAAATACCCTGCTTACCCTTCGTCTTTCGAACCGCAGCGGTGTTGGCTGCACTCCCGAACCCCAGTCACTTACTTGAGTAAGCTCCTGGGGATTAATGAGCCTCATCCCTGAGGCTCACCCTTTGGGCCAGCGCAAACGCTGTTCAAATCGGTTCCCTACCGATTTGTCGCTCACTTGCCGCCTTGCTGCGGCCCGAAATCCTTTGGGTACCGGTTAACTTTCATGTCGGTACTGCATAACTGATTTTATTATGCAGGGTATCCGTTAAATCACATCAATGCTGGGTCGAAACTTTGACCTCCCCCTCAGTTACGCCGTCGGCGGGCGCGGCCTGCGGCACCGGCACGTAAGGCGTTTCCTGATCGGTGCGTTTCGGGTTTTTGTGCGCCGCCATCGCGGTTTTCACCCCGTAGAAGATGATGCTGTACACCACCAGCAGGAACAGAATGCTCAGCCCGGCGTTGGTGTAGTTGTTCACCACGATGTGGTTCATGTTGGCGATCTGCTGGGCGCTCAGCTCGGCGCCGCCTTCGGCGATTTTGCGTTTGTATTCGCCGGCCAGGAAGAAGAAGCCTTCCAGCTGCGGGTTGTCGCTGAACAGCTTCAGGCCCAGCGCGTAGGTGGTGCAGATCAGCAGCCACACCGCCGGCAGCACGGTCACCCAGATGTATTGGGTGCGCTTCATTTTAATCAGCACCACGGTGCCCAGCACCAGCGCCACGGCGGCCAGCATCTGGTTGGAGATGCCGAACAGCGGCCACAGGCTCTTCACGCCGCCGAGCGGATCCACCACGCCCTGGTACAGCAGGTAGCCCCACAGCCCGACGCAGCCGGCGGTGCCGATAATGCCGGCCACCAGCGAGTCGGTTTTCTTCAGGAACGGCACGAAGTTGCCCAGCAGATCCTGCAGCATGAAGCGGCCGGAGCGGGTGCCGGCGTCCAGCGCGGTCAGGATGAACAGCGCCTCGAACAGAATGCCGAAGTGGTACCAGAAGCCCATGTTGGCGCCCGGAATGATCTGGTGGAACACGTGGGCGATGCCCACCGCCAGCGTTGGCGCGCCGCCGGCGCGGTTCAGCACCGAAGGTTCGCCGATGTCGGTGGCGGTCTGCAGGATCTGTTCCGGGCTGATGACGAAGCCCCAGGAGCTGACCGCCGCCGCCGCGTGCACGGTGACGTCTTTCAGCGAAGCCATGATCATCGGCGCGTCTTCGGTGCCCAGGCGGTGCAGATCCGGCATGGTGATGCCCAGCGCCGCTGGCGGGGTGTTCATGGCGAAGTACAGGCCCGGCTCGATGATGGAAGCCGCCACCAGCGCCATGATGGCGACGAAGGACTCCATCAGCATTGCGCCGTAGCCGATAAAGCGCGCGTCGGTCTCATTGGCCAACAGCTTCGGCGTGGTGCCGGAGGCGATCAGCGCATGGAAGCCGGAGACCGCGCCGCAGGCGATGGTGATGAACAGGAATGGGAACAGGGTGCCTTTCCACACCGGGCCGGTGCCGTCGACGAACTGGGTCACCGCCGGCATTTTCAGCTCAGGGTTGAGGATCACGATGCCGATCGCCAGCCCGACGATCACGCCGATTTTCAGGAAGGTGGCCAGGTAGTCGCGCGGCGCCAGGATCAGCCACACCGGCAGCAGGGCGGAGACAAAGGCGTAGCCGATCAGCGTGAAGGTGATGGTGGTGTCTTTAAAGGTCAGCGCCGGGCCCCAGTACGGGTCGTGCGCCACCACGCCGCCGAACCAGATGGCGGCCACCAGCAGCACGATGCCGATGACTGACACTTCACCCACGCGGCCGGGGCGCAGGTAGCGCATGTAGATGCCCATAAACAGCGCGATCGGCACGGTGGAGCAGACGGTGAACACCCCCCACGGGCTTTCCGCCAGCGCTTTCACCACGATCAGCGCCAGCACCGCCAGGATGATGATCATGATCAGGAAGCAGCCGAACAGCGCGATGGTGCCCGGTATCGGCCCCATCTCTTTTTTGATGATCTCACCGAGCGAGGCGCCGTTGCGGCGCGAGGAGATGAACAGCACCATAAAGTCCTGCACCGCCCCCGCCAGCACCACGCCGCCCAGCAGCCACAGCGTGCCGGGCAGATAGCCGACCTGCGCGGCCAGCACCGGCCCCACCAGCGGCCCGGCGCCGGCGATGGCGGCGAAGTGGTGGCCGAACAGCACGTTCTTGTTGGTCGGCACGTAGTTGAGGCCGTCGTTGTTGACCACCGCCGGGGTGGCGCGGCCGGCGTCCAGCTTCATCACCCTGGTGGCGATGTACAGGCTGTAGTAGCGGTAGGCCACCAGATACACCGCCACCGAAGCGACGACGATCCACAGCGCGCTGATGTGTTCGCCGCGGCGCAGCGCCACCACGCCGAGGCAGGCTGCGCCGAGTATCCCCAGCAGCATCCACGGAATGTGTTTTAAAATCCCCTCTCGTTTCATGAGGTATCCTTAATTCCAGTCTGCAAAATATGAATGAACTCATCCGCTTGTAAGAGATGTCAGAGTGGCGCGGTGAGCCGTAGCGTCTTTCCCGAGGTAAGGCGGGTTTAGGAACAGCTCATCATCGCCGGGGGTAAGGGGGGAAGACAGGCGTATTTCGCTCAGCGGTCAGATCCGCCGGGTGAACGGTTGGATTGGCGGGGTGAGCGGTTTGTTGCATAACCAACAGCCGCCCGCCAGCCGCTGTTGCCAATGCAGCACCCGCTTTAACCCGCCGACTTTAAACCCTCGGTTTATCAGCCAGATGCCTTAACGCGGCGGTTGGCACGCATTCTGCTATCGGATTTATAACCAAAACAAGGTTTTCAATATTTGTAAATCGATAATGGTTATATGCGTGCCGCATCACGGCGCCAACGAGCAGAGGGAGAGAAGCATGTCAGCAGCAAACCACTCGCAGCAGCCTATTCAGTTCGCCTACTGGGTGCCGAACGTCTCCGGCGGTCTGGTGATCAGCAATATCCCGCAGCGCACCGGTTGGGACATCGGTTATAACCGCAAGCTGGCGCAGATCGCCGAGCGCGCCGGTTTCGACTACGCGCTTACCCAGATCCGCTTCACCGCCGGTTACGGCGCGGAGAACCAGCACGAGTCGGTGTCGTTCTCACAGGCCCTGCTGGACGCCACCGAGAAGCTGAAAGTGATCGCCGCACTGCTGCCGGGGCCGTGGAACCCCACGCTGGCGGCCAAACAGATCGCCACCATCAGCCATCTTTCCAACGCGCGCATCGCGGTCAATATCGTCAGCGGCTGGTTCCGCGGCGAGTTCAAGGCCATCGGCGAGCCGTGGCTGGATCACGAAGAGCGCTACCTGCGCTCGGAAGAGTTTATCCGCTGTCTGCGCGGCATCTGGGCCGAGCCGAGCTTCAGCTTCGCCGGCGATTTTTATCGCTATCGCGACTACTCGCTGAAGCCCAAGCCGCTGGATCCGCTGCCGGAGATCTTCCAGGGCGGCAGCTCGCGGGCGGCGCGCGATATGGCGGCGCGGGTTTCGGACTGGTACTTCACCAACGGCAACAGCGTGGAGGGCATTCGCCAGCAGGTGGACGATCTGCAGACCAAGGCCAGGGCCAACCAGCACCGGGTCAAGGTGGGGGTGAACGGCTTCGTCATTGCCCGCGATACCGAGCAGGAAGCGCAGGCGGTGCTGCAGGAGATTATCGATCACGCCAACCCGGAGGCGGTGCAAGGATTCGGCCATGAGGTGAAGAACGCCGGGGCGGCCTCGCCGGAGGGCGAGGGCAACTGGGCCAAATCCTCGTTTGAGGATCTGGTGCAGTACAACGACGGCTTTAAAACCAACCTGATCGGCACGCCGCAGCAGATCGCCGAGCGCATCATCGCGCTGAAAGACGCCGGGGTGGATCTGATGCTGTTGGCGTTCCTGCACTTCCAGGAAGAGGTGGCGTTCTTCGGCCGCGAGGTGATCCCGCTGGTGCGCGAACTGGAGCGCCAGCGGGCGGCGGCCTGAGTTCAGTAAACCTGCCTGCCGTTGATGCCGGCGGGGAAAATGCCGGTGGCGAAGAGATGCCCGTTGGCCTGGATCTGGTCGTCGGGCAGCATCTCCAGCGGAAACTCGGCCGCCAGGCAGTTGAGAAAGGCGTTGCGATCGTCGGTGGTGGTAAAGCCGATCAGATCGTAGAACAGCAGCGAAGCGATCAGTTGGCGATGTTCCGGGATGCGCCGCAGCAGCGCCGCCGACGGGAACGGCAGGTGGAAGAAGAACGCGCAGGCATTCAGCAGCCCCTGCTCCTTCAACGCCTGGGCGCAGGGCAGCAGCTGGTAATCGTCGATACAGACGATGTCGCCCGGGCACAGGTGCTCGCAGGCGATATCGGCGAAACGGCAGTTCAGCTGCCGGTAAGCGCGGTAGTTTTCCGGCGTGAAGTGCGCCTTCTCCGGCTGGTTGTGGAACACCGGCCACAGGCCGTCGTGGTAGTAGCCCTGATAGTGGCGGCGAAACTCCTCGATCGACAGCGGGAAGGTCACCTGATCGTAACCGGCGCGTTGGCGGCAACTGATCGGGCGCTGCGCGAAATTCTGCACGTCGCCGTTCCAGCCGAGCCACAGCCCCGGTTCGGCGTCGGCCGCCAACGTCCGGCCGGCGCAGGCCAGATCCTTGCCGTCGCATTGTTTGTTGGAAATCAGCACCAAACGAGACATCGGACTCTCCTTATCAGTGCAGGGCGCGCGGGGCGTGCACCGAACCATCGGCGCGCCAGGGCGCTTGCAGCGCGGGCAGCGTGACGCGCAGGCCGCGCAATGCCGGGTGCGCCAGGCAGCAGCGCGTCAGCCAACTTCCCAGCCCGACGCCGCGGTATTCGGCGCTGACGAACAGCTCACTCACCGAGGCGAAGGTGGCGTAATCGGTCACCATGCGGGCGAAGCCGAGCTGGTGGCGTTTGCGGTACAGGCCAAAGCACAGGCCGTGGCGCGCCAGGCGTTCCGCCGCCGCCCGATCCGGCAGGCTGAGGAAACGCTGGATCGCCTCGATATCCAATAGCTGCCGATCGGTGCTGATATGAAAAACGCCTTTGCGCCAGCAGAGCAGCGGCTGTGCGGTGGCCCGTTGCGGTTGCATGTTCATGATTATCCTTAGGTTAACGAATCAGTGGACGGTTACAGCATCCAGCCGAGTTCGGCGGCGGTGACCTGTTCCTCGAAGCGGCGCAGTTCGGCGCTTTTGCAGGTGTGCCACAGGGTGCAGAACGCCGGACCGAGCAGTTCGCGCAGCGGATCGCTGTGGCGGAACAGCGCCAGCGCCTCCTGCTGGCCGAGCGGCAAGGGCGCGGCGTTGTCGCTTTCGCAGCCGTTGGCGGCGGGCGGCAGCGGCAGCGGGTGTTCCAGCCCGTGCAGCAGGCCGCCGAGCATCACCGCCAGCGCCAGATAGGGGTTGGCGTCGGCGCCGGCCAGGCGGTATTCGATGCGTTGGTTGGCGCTGTCGGCGCAGGGCAGGCGCAGCGCCACCGTGCGATTGTTGTGGCCCCAGGAGGCGCGCAGCGGCACGTGCATGCCGGGGCGGAAGCGGCGAAACGCGTTGATGTTGGGCGCCAGGATCGCCATCGACGCCGGCATCAGCGCCAGCATGCCCGCCATCGCCTGCTGCATGTTGTCGCTCAGTTCACCCGGCGCGCCGGTCAGCAGGTTCTCGCCGTGCTCGTTCTGCAGGCTGATGTGAAAATGCAGCCCGCTGCCGGCGGCATGGGCGCAGGGCTTGGCCATAAAGCAGGCGTGCTGGTGATGTTGCTCGGCAATCTGCCGCGTCAGGCGCTTCAGCGCCATGATCTGGTCGCAGGCTTCCAGCACGCGCCGGCTGTGATGCAGGTTCAGCTCGTACTGGCCGGAGGCGGCTTCGGCCACCACGCCGGTCAGCGGCAGGTTTTGCAGCCGCGCGTGCCGTTCGATGTCGCTCAGCAGCGCATGGTGGCGCTCGGGCGCATCCACCGCGAAGCTCTGCGTCGGGCAGGCTTCCGCCTCGGCGGGGCGCAGCGGATCCTGCAGGTAGAACTCCAGCTCGGCCGCCACCACCGGGAAGCAGTTGCGCTCGTGCAGGCGCTTCAGCACCCGTTGCAGCACCACGCGCGGCTCCAGCTCGCAGGCGCCGCCGTCGGCGTTTTGCATCGTCAGCAGCAGCTGGGCGTGGCGTTCGGGATCGCGCGCGCAGGGGCGCAGCGTGCCGGGCACCGGCAGGCACAAGCGGTCCGGCTCGCCCGCCCGCTGCCCCAGCCCGCTCTCTTCAGTCACCCGGCCGTGGAGATCCAGGGCGTAAATCGACAGCGGGAAGTAGCAGCCTTTTTCCAGCCCAAAGGCTTCGGCGATCGGCAACCGCTTGCCGCGCAGCTGGCCGTTCAGATCGTGCAGATAAATATCCAGCTGTTCGGTATCCGGATAGCGCTGCAGGTAGTGTTCCAGCTCTTTGCGGAAGGTGCGCGTCGGCGATGCGGGCAGCTCCGCCAGCAGAGGATTGAACCCGATGATATTAGCATGCATAGCGCGCTCCAGAACGAAGACCGGTCACGGCCAAAGGCAGGGATAAACGCATGAGACAACTCTCTTGTGAGGCCATAGCGGCGATGTGAAAAGGGTATCTGCGGCGGCAAAAACTGTCTGTAAAAACGCCGTAACGTTAACGGGGCGCGGAATAAAAATGCCGTAAAGAGCGCGGCGGGTTGGCCGGGGCGGCACGGTCTATACTGGCGAGACGGGCCGTAGAAGGAGAGATAACGATGAAGAGAATAGGGCTGCTTATCGCCGCGCTGGCCGCGTTCCACACCACCGCGTCTTCCCCACAGGCGTGGGCCGAGAGCGAACGGGCGATGCGCGCCGCCTGCCTGAAAGCCAGCGGGCTAAAAAACGCCAGGGTGGAAGGGGAGATTATTCACTACGGTGACGACGTCGGCTATTCGGCGCTGTTTATCGGCGGGCGCTACCCGCAGCCGTTTATGAAAAACCAGCCGGGCAGGGAGCTGTGCTTATATCAGCGCGCCACGCAGAAGGCGGCGGTGCAGGCGGTGGAGGGGGATTAGACCGACTTCAGGAGATAGTTCAGGAGACACATGATGATTAAGAGTGATCCTTGTAACATTAATAATCTGAAATCATTACGGATCCAATTTTTTAACCTTGGTGATGAAGCTGCTCGAACGAAATCGTAGGTTTTGGGGCTTAGCCAAACGTTGCGAGTCAGTTTTAATTTCCGGTTGTTCAAAATCCAACGAAACCACGGGGCTTTTAGTGAAACACCGATGAAGTTAAGGTTGTCCGCTATCACGACAAAAAGTGGAACAGGGTGTTTACTCACCACATAGTGTTGATAAAAGAGATCAAACTCTTTTTTATGAAGTCGATAGTAAATAAATTGGATAATAGCGATAAGAAGGAAAAGAAAGAATAGTAATACCACTAAGAGTTTTATCTATTTTATGTAAGACTCAATATAATTGATCATTTTTATACGTTGATTTTGATGAGATAAATAAAAATACAGCCCACGGTGGTAATAATGGCTTCTACGAGCAAAAGTATAAAGTCCATCGCCAGCCACTTCTGTAGCTCAGGAGAGGCGTTTTTTTGCACGAAATCGTAGGTTTTCGCATCGAGCCAAACTTGATCCCTTATTTTTATTTTTTTCCTTTTCAGAATCCAAAGAAACCACTGTGCTTTCAATGAGGTTCCAAGCATGCCGAGGCTATCGGCAAAGGCGACGTAGGGCGGAATAAAATGTCCGCTGCCGGCGTAACGTTGATAGAAAGCATCAAACTCTTTTTTATGGCGACGGTAACCAATGAACTGGATGAAGGCGCTTAAAACCAGCAATATCAAACACGATATGACGATAAATTTCATCATTCACCTACCACTAACGTCGTCAAATAATCGGAACCCATGCCACCGAGTGTGGATCCTGCTGCGCCTCCTATGGCGGCTCCAGCGATACCACAAACGATCACACCTGTTCCTGCTGTTGCTGCACCTAACACAATTGAACAGGCTGCAATCGCAAGACCTGCACCTGCATTCCCTGCCCAAATTCCCGCCGCAGTACTTGCCGCAAAATGACTGTATCCCTTCACCGCGATCTTGGCGCACTCCTGTTCACGACAGAAGTATCATCTGAAAATACAACGATGGGTAGCTTAATGATCGCTACGTAATAGTGTCTTTCCATTATGCTCGATGCTCAAAGTAAAGGTTCTCATGTATTTACGCCTTTCCGTATCGTTATTCATCGAGACGCCGAGCAAGACCGAGTATTCTCCCGCAGCCCAGTTTACCTGCGGATAAGTGACGCATTGCCCTGGTTTCAGGTCAGGCAACGGAGTGACTTCTGGTGAGGTCCAGACGATATGCCATCGCCGTTGTTCCTGTCGTGAGACGATCACTCCCCGGTTTTGCAGGCTGTCGCCGCTGCGAACGCTGTTGATAGGCACTGCAAAGCAAGGTTGGTTGTCTTTTAGCGAGACATCCAACGGATGGTACCAGGGTTGAGTGGATTGACAGCCGTTCAGTAGCAGTGCGCACAGTAACGAGAGATAAAGTCTTATCATGACAAGGTGTTCCGGTTCTTTGGATTGTTCAGGAAAGCTCGCAATACCCATTCATAGCGTTTTTTGATGTCTGGCCCAATAATGCCACTGTAGTTGGTGATTGCTTGAAAGCCATTGCGTCCGAATTTAGTTAGGTAGAAATAGTCTGCAATGATACTTGCCTGTGCCTCCATTCCATAATCGGATAGAAGATGATAATTGGGCAAGGAATACTGATAGGAAACCGCCCAACTAGCCAACCCGCGCAGGCGTACGTTCATGCCTAATTGATATTGCCAGACATGCGCCATTTCATGGATAAACCAATGCTGATCGTAGGCGTTTGCCGTGGCAAAGTCTTCTTTGAAGTGTTTGGGCATAAAATAGAGCGTGCCATTTGGTGTTACGGCCGTATCTTCATGCTGTAAGCCGAAGGGGAAATAGCTGCCGTTATGGACGCGAACGCGCGAGTAATCGACAGCATCTTTGTAGAGCAGTCTGGCCAATGTGATTTCACCGGCCGTAAGTTTTCTGGCGTTTCCTTGAGTTGTGGCCATGGTTTTAATCCGTTAAAACATGAAAAAAATACCATAACGAAAGTTCAGACATGATTAACCCACTTTGTCACAATCTTTTGCGTTCGCTCACAAGACGGAAAGGCAAAGGAGTATTTGGTGTAATTAATTGATTGATATGGAGAATGATTCTATTATTTTGATATTCATTCATAAATAAAAAACCGGGTTGCGTGCTTTATTACCTCGCCAAATCAGCATGTTTTCTTCTCTGTCCGACGCTGATGTCGCTGTTCCCGTCTCTTGTTGCATCCCATGTTCAAGCCGCAAGGCAATAACCACTTCTTTTGTCAGCTGCCAGGCAAAACGCCAATGGTGGTCTGGAGAAAATTATATATTCCAGTCTATCGTCTTGTCATAGATTGTAATCTATAATCTGGCGATGCCCAGTGGACGGTAATGACAACGAAAGAGTTTACAAGGAGTAACCCATGAGCACCCTAAAGCAACTGCTGGCCTCCCGCTCCCCGGAGAGCCGCCGGCGCATCGAGGAAATGGCCGAAGAGATGCTGTTTGAAGCACACCTGCACCAGCTGCGGGAAGCGCTGAATATTTCCCAACAGGAGCTGGCGAAAACGCTGGGCATTTCCCAGCCTTCGGTCGCGGCCATCGAAGGGCGCGGCAATGAGCTGAAGATTTCGACCCTGAAACGCTACGTGGAAGCGATGGGCGGCACGCTGCGTCTGGACATTGAACTGCCGGGCGGCAAGCACGTCGGGTTTACGGTTTAAGCGCAGGTTCTGCGCCACTTCCCGCCATCTCCCGTTCGATTACCGTCGCCAGCGCCTGCGCGGCGGAAGAGAGCTGATGCTGCGCCAGGCGGATCAGGCCCACGCGCCGTTCGATGATCGGGCCGATCAGCGGCACGCACACCGCTCCCAGCTCATCCATCTGTTGCTCGCACAGCGCCGGCACCGCGCTGGCGCCGAGGCCGTTGGCCACCATGCGCCCGACCGTCACCAGCTGGTGGCTCTCAAACGCCACCTCCAGCGTTCGCCCGCTGCGGGCCAGCTCCTGCTCCAGCAGCAGCCGCACCGCCGATGGCCGCTGCAGGGTGATGAAATCCAGCGTCAGCAGCTCCTTCCAGCTCACCTGCGCCTTGCGCGCCAGCGCCGAATCCTTCGGCACCACCGCCAGAAAGCGATCGCGACACAGCGGGGTGAAGTGCAGGGTGTCGCTCGGCTCCGGCTCGAAGGCGATGCCCATCTCCACCCGGCCTTCGCGGATCATTTCAAACACCTGTTCGTTGATGACGTCGTGCACCGCCACGTTGATGCCTGCATAGCGATCGCGAAACGCCTTAAGGATCGGCGGCAGCGGGTTGCCGGCGAACGACGGCATGGCGGCGATCGCCACCTTGCCCATCTGCAGGGTGAAGCGCTGGCGCATCGCCTCTTCCGCGTTATCCCAATCCGCCAGCAGCTGGCGCGCCATCGGGAAGAAGGTTTCTCCTTCCGGCGTCAGCGTCACCCGGCGGGTGGTGCGCAGCAGCAACGGCCCCCCCAACGCGTCTTCCAGCCCACGGATCGCCAGGCTGAGCGCCGGCTGAGAAATATTCAGCCGCTCGCTGGCCTGGGCGAAATTCAGAGTGTGAGCTACCGCTAAAAACGCGCGTAACTGTTTGATGCTCATTTTCATTTTGGTTGGTGTTAACTCTTTGTTAATTGTCGGTTAACGAGTGATTAATAAAAATTCTAAATGAATGCGGCATAAAAACAAAATTAACAAATCATTTTTGTGACCTGAAGATGCCCTCACGCAAGCCAGGGCATTTCGCCCTGCGCCGCAACATGCAGGGGCAACGATATGGCAGGGCTCGACAAACGCGTCGGCAGCTACCAGGAAGCGCTGGCAGGCCTGACGGACAACATGACGGTGCTGGCGGGCGGCTTTGGCCTGTGCGGCATCCCGGAAAACCTGATCGAAGAGATCCGCCGACGCGGCGTGCGCGGGTTGACGGTGGTCTCCAACAACTGCGGCGTCGACGGGTTCGGCCTCGGGCGGCTGCTGGAAACCCATCAGATCCGCAAGGTGGTGGGATCTTACGTCGGTGAAAACGCGCTGTTCGAGCAGCAGGCGCTCAGCGGCGAGCTGGAGGTGGATCTCACGCCGCAGGGCACGCTGGCGGAGAAGATCCGCGCCGGCGGCGCCGGCATCCCGGCATTCTTCACCGCCACCGGTTACGGCACGCCGATCGCCGAAGGCAAAGAGGTGCGCGAGTTCAACGGCCGCCCCTACATCATGGAAACCGCCATCACCGGCGATTTCGCCATCGTGAAAGGCTGGAAGGCCGATCACTTCGGCAACGTCATCTACCGCCACACCGCACAGAACTTCAATCCGCTGATGGCGACCGCCGGGCGCATCACGGTGGTGGAAGTGGAAGAGATCGTCGCGCCGGGCGAGCTGGATCCGGCGGCGATCCACACCCCCGGCATCTATGTCGATCGGCTGATCCAGGGCACCTTCGAGAAGCGTATCGAACAACGCACCCTGCGGGCATAAGGAGAATTCGCATGCTTACCCGTGAACAAATGGCGCAGCGCGTGGCGCAAGAGCTGAGGGACGGTTACTACGTCAACCTGGGCATCGGCATCCCGACGCTGGTGGCCAACTACGTGCCGGCGGGCATGGATGTGATGCTGCAGTCGGAAAATGGCCTGCTGGGGATGGGTGAGTTCCCGACCGAGCAACAGCTGGACGCCGACATGATCAACGCCGGCAAGCAGACAGTCACCGCGCGCCTCGGCGCGTCGATCTTCGATTCGGCGCAGTCGTTCGCCATGATCCGCGGCGGCCATGTCGATCTGACCGTGCTGGGGGCGTTTGAAGTGGACGTCGAGGGCAACATCGCCTCGTGGATGATCCCCGGCAAGATGGTCAAGGGCATGGGCGGCGCGATGGATCTGGTGGCGGGGGCGGAGAACATCATCGTGGTGATGACCCACGCTGCGAAGGGCGGCGAGTCCAAGCTGCTGCCGCGCTGCACGCTGCCGCTGACCGGCGCCAACTGCATCCGCAAGGTATTGACCGATCTGGCCTACCTGGAAATTGAAGACGGCGCTTTCGTGCTGCGCGAACGCGCGCCGGGCGTCAGCGTGGCGGAGATTGTCGCCAAAACCGCCGGCCGGCTGATCGTGCCGGAGCAAGTGCCGGAAATGCGTTTCTGAAACGGGAGGTGAATGTGCAACAACGTGAAGTGGTGATCGTGGCGGCGACGCGCACGCCGGTCGGCAGTTTTCACGGCGCGCTGGCGCCGCTGACGGCGGTGGAACTGGGCGCGGCGGCGGTACAAGGGCTGCTGGCGCAAAGCGGCGTGGCGCCGCAGCAGATCGATGAAGTGATCCTCGGCCAGGTGCTGACCGCCGGCTGCGGGCAGAATCCGGCGCGCCAGACCGCGCTGAACGCCGGACTGCCGTTTACGACGCCGGCGCTGACCATCAACAAGGTGTGCGGCTCCGGTTTGAAGGCGGTGCATCTGGCGGTGCAGGCGATCCGCAGCGGTGACGCCGAGGCGGTGATCGCCGGCGGCCAAGAGAGCATGAGCCGGTCGCCTTACCTGATGGCCGGCGCGCGCGCCGGTCTGCGTCTCGGTCACGCGCAGATGGTGGACAGCGTGATCCACGATGGCCTGTGGGACGCGTTCAACGACTACCACATGGGCATCACCGCCGAGAACCTGGCGGAGAAATACGCCATCAGCAGAGAAGAACAAGACAGGTTCGCGCTGCGCTCGCAGCAGAAGGCGCAGGCGGCGCAGCAGGCCGGGCGTTTCGCGCAGGAGATCACGCCGGTGACGGTGCCGCAGCCCAAGGGCGAAGCGCTGTGCGTCGAGCGCGACGAACAGCCGCGCGACACCAGTCTGGAGGCGCTGGCGCGGCTGCGCCCGGCGTTTCGTAAAGAGGGCACGGTGACCGCCGGCAACGCCTCGTCGCTCAACGACGGCGCCGCCGTGGTGCTGCTGATGAGCGCGGAAAAAGCCGCCGCGCTGCGTTTGCCGGTGCTGGCGCGCATCGCCGGTTACGCCTCGTCGGGCGTCGAACCGGCGATCATGGGCATCGGCCCGGCGCCGGCTACGCGCCGCTGCCTGGAAAAAGCCGGTTGGCGGCTGGAGGAGGTCGATCTGATCGAAGCCAACGAAGCCTTCGCCGCGCAGGCGCTGGCGGTGGGTAAAGAACTGGGCTGGGAGGCGGAGCGGGTCAACGTCAACGGCGGAGCGATCGCGCTGGGGCATCCGATCGGCGCGTCCGGCTGTCGCATTTTGGTGTCGCTGCTGTTCGAAATGCAGCGCCGCGGGGTGAACAAGGGGCTGGCGATGCTGTGCATCGGCGGCGGGCAGGGGGTGGCGCTGGCGGTAGAGCGCCCGTAAACAACCGAGGAAGGCACGATGCAGTCATCTGACTATGCGGTACTGGGCGCCGGGCTGATGGGGGTGGGCATCGCCACCCACTTTATTCGCCACGGCCATGAGGTGCTGCTGTATGACCCGGATCCGCAGCGCCGGGTGGAGGCGCCGGCGGTGGCGAGCGGCATTCTGGCCGAGCTGAGCGACGTCGGGCAGTTTGATAACGATGAGCGCGACGCGGCGCTGGTGCGGCTGCGCGTGACCGGCGATCTGAACGCGGTGGCGCGCGCCCGGCTGCTTATTGAGGCGATCCCGGAACGGCTCGAGCTGAAGCATGCGCTGTATGAGCAGTTGGAAGGGCTGATCGCCGACGACGCGGTGATCGCCAGCAACACCAGCGGCCTGCCGCCGGACGAGCTGGCGGCGCGCATGACCCATCCGCAGCGCCTGCTGATCGCCCATTTCTGGCACCCGCCGCACCTGATCCCGCTGGTGGAGCTCGTGCCCGGCAGCGCCACCGAACCGCGTCATCTGGCGTCGGTGCAGGCGCTGCTCGGCGAGATGGATCTTGAGGCGGTGCTGCTGGAGCGCGCCGCGCCGGGGTTTGTCGGCAACCGGCTGCAGTTTGCGGTGCTGCGTGAAGCGCTGCACATCGTCCACAGCGGCATCGCCAGCGCCGAGGTGGTGGATCAGGTGATGCGCGCCTCGCTGGGGCGGCGCTACGCCATGGTCGGCCCGCTGGAGGCCGCCGACATGACCGGGCTGGCGACGGTGGCGGACATCGCCCGCCACCTGTTCCCGGAACTGGCGACCGGTGACGAGATGATGGCGCTGGTGGAACAGCGGCTGCAGCGCGGCGATAGCGGCCAACGCAGCGGCCGGGGATTTTATCTGTGGGACGAAGCACGCAGGGAACGCATCCAACGGCGACGGGCGCATCAGCTGCGCTTTGCGCTGAAACCGTAATTTCGCACGCCGTACCTGACAATAACAACGATAGCGAGGTGCCTGATGAGCGTTTTGATTGCCCTGGCAGCACTGGGATTACTGATGCTGGCCGCCTACCGCGGCTACAGCGTGATTTTGTTCGCCCCGATCGCCGCGCTGGGCGCGGTGCTGTTGACCGACCCCGGCGCGGTGGCGCCGACCTTCACCGGGCTGTTTATGGAGAAGATGGTCGGCTTCGTGAAGCTCTATTTCCCGGTGTTCCTGCTGGGGGCGGTATTCGGCAAGCTGATCGAACTGTCCGGTTTTTCCCGTTCGATCGTCGCGGCGGCGATCCGCATTCTCGGCCGGCGTCACGCCATTCCGGTGATCGTGCTGGTGTGCGCGCTGCTGACCTACGGCGGGGTGTCGCTGTTCGTGGTGGCGTTCGCGGTCTATCCGTTTGCCGCCGAGCTGTTCCGCCAGAGCGGTATCCCCAAGCGGCTGATCCCGGCCACCGTGGCGCTCGGCGCCTTCTCCTTCACCATGGACGCCTTGCCCGGCACGCCGCAGATCCAAAACATCATCCCGACCAGCTTCTTCGGCACCAACGCCTGGGCCGCGCCCTGGCTGGGGCTGATCGGCTCGCTGTTCATCATCGTGGTCGGCCTGCTGTATCTTGAACGCCAGCGGCGCAAGGCGCAGTTGAAGGGGGAGGGTTACGGCACCGAGCTGCTGAACGAACCGGAAACCCCGGACGATATCAACCTGCCGAATCCCCTGATCGCCATCCTGCCGTTGATTCTGGTCGGGGTATTCAACCTTGCCTTCACCCATTGGATCCCGCAGTGGTACGGCGCCAGCCACGAGCTGACGCTGCCGGGGCTGGCCAAGCCCATCACCACCGATGTGGCGAAGATCACCGCCATCTGGGCGGTGGAAGCGGCGCTGGTGTCGGGTATTCTGCTGGTGGTGGCGTTCGGCTTTGGCAATATTCGCGGCCGGCTGGCGGAAGGCAGCAAGACGGCGGTCGGCGGCGCAATTCTGGCGGCGATGAACACCGCTTCCGAATACGGCTTCGGCGCGGTGATCGCCGCGCTGCCGGGCTTTTTGGTGCTGTCGCAGGCGCTGTCGGCGATCCCCAATCCGCTGCTGAACGAAGCGATCAGCGTCACCCTGCTGGCCGGCATCACCGGCTCGGCCTCCGGCGGCATGAGCATCGCGCTGGCGGCGATGGCCGATAACTTCGTGGCCGCCGCCCACGCCGCGCATATCCCGCTGGAAGTGCTGCACCGGGTGGCCTCGATGGCCAGCGGCGGCATGGACACCTTGCCGCACAACGGCGCGGTGATCACCCTGCTGGCGATCACCGGCCTCAGCCACCGGCAGGCCTATGGCGGCATCTTCGCCATCACCCTGATCAAGAGCGCCGCGGTGCTGTTCGTGATTGGCGTGTTCTACCTGACCGGCATTGTTTAAAGGAGCGATACCATGAGTGTACAAGGCAAAACAGCGCTGGTGACCGGCTCGACCAGCGGCATCGGCCTCGGAATAGCGTCCGTGCTGGCCGCTGCCGGCGCGCGCGTGATCCTCAACGGCTTCGGCGAGGTGGAGCAGGCACAAGCGCAGGTCGCCCGGCTGGGCGCCGCGCCGGGGTATCACGGCGCCGATCTCGGCGATGCGGCCCAGATAGCGGACATGATGCACTATGCCGAGCGTGAGTTCGGCGGCGTGGATATTCTGGTGAACAACGCCGGCATTCAGCACGTGGCGCCGCTGGATCAGTTCCCGGTGGAGAAATGGAACGCCATCCTCGCCATCAACCTGTCGGCGGTGTTCCACACTTGCCGATTGGCGCTGCCGGGGATGCGCGAGCGCCACTGGGGGCGCATCATCAACGTGGCGTCGGTGCACGGGCTGGTGGCGTCGAAAGACAAGTCGGCCTATGTGGCGGCCAAGCACGGCGTGGTGGGGCTGACCAAGACGCTGGCGCTGGAAACCGCCCGCACGCCCGTCACCTGCAACGCCATTTGCCCCGGCTGGGTGCTGACGCCCCTGGTGCAGCAGCAGATCGACAAGCGCATCGCTGCCGGTACCGATCCGCAGCGGGCGCGCGATGAGCTGTTGGCGGAGAAGCAGCCTTCGCAAGCGTTCGTCACGCCGGAGCAACTCGGTGAGCTGGCGCTGTTCCTGTGCAGCGATGCGGCGGCGCAGGTGCGCGGCGCCGCCTGGAACATGGACGGCGGCTGGCTGGCGCAGTAGTGAGATCTTCCCCGGAGCGCGCAACGCGCTCCGTCGTTATTTCCCGCCTTTAATTAATTCCCTCGCGTGACGGTTTACCTGCGGCAATAATATTTATTTGTTATTTGCTATCTTTATTCCCAGATAATCACGAAGGGTTATTTTGGGTAAAAGATGCGGATTGGTTTATTTCGTGCTGCGGTTATTACATTATTTTTCTCCGTGTTACAGGTGAACACGTTTCTGCTGAAAATAAGCCCAACCTGAAATAATGGCAGATTATGACGTGAATTTTTATATCTTGCGTGCGCTGTTGACATCGGGTAATTATTTCCGCGTGGCTTAAGACCACCGTGTTTATAACAATAATTTTTTCGGGCAGGGGTAATAATGAGAAAGAATACAACGCCAATATTCATTGGCGGCGTCTTGCTGTCGGCGTTATCCGCCGGCGCACAGGCCGAGATCACCATTCTGGATAAAAACCCGCAGAGCAATGTGTTGCTGGCACCGCTCAGTTTAAAGGTGGGCGGCAGCATTCGCCCCGAGTGGATCTTCAATAACGGCCCGGAGCCGGGCTATGACAAAAACGGTCACGACGGCGGCACGCGTTTTCGCTTCAGCGGCGACTATGCGCTGACGCAGGACACCTCGATCATCGGCTATTACGAGTGGGGCGTCGATCTGGCGCACGCGCTCAGCTGGGACGGGCACTACAATGAGGACGGCAAACGCGACTATCAGCGCCAGCTGTACGCCGGTTTCAAGGACGATCGTTACGGCACCCTGACCTATGGCCACCAGTACGGCATCTATTATTCCGTGGTCGGCATCAAAAGCGACGTCTGGGATAACGACGGCCACGCGGGCGGCACCGGCATCGGTATTTCCGGCGATTATGACGGCGGCAATAAACCGAAAAACAGCATCAAATACACCAATGATTTCGGGCCGGTAACGCTGTACGCCAACTATTTATTGCCGGAAGACGATCTGCACACCGCGGATAACCTGATTTACCGCCGCAAGGGCGGTGGCGGGCTGGGCTTCGATTATAAGGTGACGAAGGATTTCACCTTCAGCGCCGCCTACAGTTATACCGACGCGAAGATCAAAGATAATCTGTACAACGAAAAGGATTATCACCAGCAGCTGTCCGGCACCGCGTTGACCTGGCAGCCGAACAACTGGTACATCGTCGGCACCGCCAGCTATTACAAAGACTATGTGCCGAGCACCCGCCAACGCACGCTGTCGCACTTCTTCGCCGGCGACGGCTACGGGCTGGAAGGCTTCGTCGGTTACACCTTCAATATCGACAAGCCGTTCCTCAAATCCGTTCAGCCTTACGTCGCGGCGGACTCGCTGCGGCTGAAGGGAGACGAGGCGTATCACGCCAACCACGTCTACCTCGGCGCGGGCACCACCATCGGCTACGGTCTGTCGGTGTATGTGGAGCGCACGCTGGCCAACAGCAGCGACAACGAGCCGGATTCCACCTGGATAACGGTGTTCTACGACTTCTGATTTTCACCTGCTCCAAGCCGGCGCCTGCGCCGGCTTTTTTACATGGTGATCGCACCGCCCAGGGTCTCTCCAGAGGCGTTGCGCTCCGCCAGGTAGCGCGCCGGCGGTTTGCCCACCGCCTTTCTGAACATGGTGACGAAGCCGCTGGCGCTCTCGTAACCCAGATCCAGCGCCACCGTCTGTACGCTCTCGCCCTGCGTCAAGCGCTGCAGCGCCAGCATCACGTGCAGCTGGCGACGCCAGTGGCCGAAGCTCATGCCCATCTGCTGTTGCAGCGTGCGGCTGAGGGAGCGCTCGCTCATGCCGATGCGCTGCGCCCACTGGCCGAGGGTGGATTTGTCCGCCGGGCAGCTCAGCATGCCTTCGGTCAACTGCCGTATGCGCGCATCGTCGGATACCGGCAGATGCAGATTCTCGATCGGCGCGGCCACCAGCTGATCCAGCAACACCGCCGTCAGGCGCCCTTCGGCGCCCTGTTCGTCGTAGAGCGGTTCGAAGGTGGTGGCCTGCAGCAGCAGTTCGCGCAGCAGCGGCGAGACCGACAGCGTGCAGCAACTCTGCGGCAAGCCGGCGACGACGTGTTGATCGACGAACAGGCAGTAAGCCTCGGTCGAGCCGGCGCCCTGGGCGTTGTGCAACACGTTGCCCGGCATCCACAGCGCGCACTGCGGCGGCACCAGCCACAGGCCGTTTTCCACTTCGCAGCGGATCATGCCGCGCACGGTATAGATCAGCTGCGCCTTTTGATGACGATGCGGCTCGACTTCCCAGTCCTGCGCGATGGTGGAACTCTGCACGGCGAACAGCGGGCGCGGCACCTGATCGATATCGATATTGCGGCGTGGGATCTGGACTTTCATGAGAACAATTCTCAATTTGGCGGAATTGAAAAGTATTATGTCCTGATTGCGCAATGTGGTCTAGCGCCGGTGCCGATAAAGTAAGCGCCAGTCCTAAACCCTTTCGCGAGGAAACTGATTATGTCACTCGATACCGCCGATTTTCCGCTGGTGTGGATGCGCCGAAACGGGCGCGATACCCAGGCCGAGCTGGCTGAATTCAGCGCGCTGCTGGCGCGCGCCGAGCCTTTCGTCCTGATGACCGATCGCAGCGTCGGCGATGAAGGTGAAGAGCACGATCGCGACGCCCGAACTCAGGTAGCGCTGTGGAAGCGTGATAACCGCGAGGCGCTGAAGCTGTGGGTGAAAGGCATGATCATGCTGGAACCGGACGACGCCAAACGCGCGGCGGCGGAAGCATTCGCCGAATACGGCGCCAAATTCTGGGGCTATCCGGTACTGGTGGCCGCCGATGAAGCCGCAGGCCGGGTATTGGCGCAGACGTTATTGATCAAATAAGGGGAATACCATGCACCAGCAACAGGTGATTGAGCAGCTGCTGGCCTGGATCGAGCAGAGCCTGGATCAGCCGCTGACGCTGGACGACATCGCTGCCAGGTCCGGCTATTCCAAGTGGCATTTGCAGCGGATGTTCAAGCAACATACCGGCCATATTCTCGGCACGTACGCCCGCCGCAGAAGGTTGACCGCCGCCGCGCGCGAACTGCGCCTGACCGGCACCAGCGTGGCCTGTATCGCCGATACGTACCAGTTCGATTCGCAGCAGACCTTCACCCGCTGCTTCCGCAAGCAGTTCGGTCTGCCGCCGGCCAGCTATCGTCGCAGCCAGGATTGGTCGAGCTACGGTCTGCAGCCGCCGCTGCGGCTGACCGAAGCGCCGCTGCCGCAGGCCGATATCGTGACGCTGCCCGCCATGCAGCTGGTGGGCAACACGCAACGCCGCAGCTTTACGCTGGGGCAGTTGGCGGCTTCCAAATGCGAGCTGCGTCGCCATGCCTGGCGGCAACTGCTGCGGCCGCAGACGCTGCCCGAGGTGATGTATGGCCTTACCAGCCTGGAGATCGACCGGCAGCGTCGGGGCTGCCCGCGCATGGCGTATACCGCCGCTTTGCCGGACGAAGGGGCGGTGGGGGAACGGGTGAGCATCGAACAGGGGGAATACGCCCGTTTCACCTATCAGGGGCAGGCGGAAGGGTTACAAAACTTTATTGTCCGGCTGTATGACACCGCCATGCCGCAGATGAACGCCATCCGCCGGCCAGGGCAGGATATCGAGCGGTTCTACCCGGCGCAGGAGGGCAGCTGCCCGCTTGGCGGCGCGGCGATCCGCTGTGAATATCTGATCCCCATTCGGCGGGCAGAGGCGCTGGCCGCCGCCAGTTAGGCGGCGGTTCTCGCAGAAAATCGCCTTCGTGGCGCGTCAGGTTACAAAAAATTGCGATATTACATCGGTAATGGTTCACACTTTGATTGATGTGCACATATAATGCGCATCCGGTCAAATCCCCCCTGGTTTTTCAGGCCGCAGCGCCGTTGGCTGCCGGCTGAAATTCAACGGGGCAAAGTGGCCGTAGAAACCAATACCCATAATTGCCAGTGGCCTTGACCAACACGAAGATGAAAATGAGCATTCGCGCGTTATTAACCCTGTTTACGGCACTGGTTGCATTCAGCCAGGCTGCCTTCGCCGTCGTCTACCCGCTGCCGCCAAAAGACAGTCGTTTGGTGGGCGAAAATATCCAAATCACCGTACCGGAAGACAGCAAACTGCCGCTGGAGAGCTTCGCCGCCCAGTATCAGATGGGGCTGAGCAACATGCTGGAGGCCAACCCGGGCGTGGATCCGTTCCTGCCGAAGGCCGGCAGCACCCTGACCATCCCGCAACAGCTGATCCTGCCGGACGCGCCGCGTGAAGGCATCATCATCAACAGCGCCGAAATGCGTCTGTACTACTACCCGAAAGGCTCCAACACCGTGGTAGTGCTGCCGATCGGCATCGGCCAGCTGGGTAAAGACACCCCGCTGAACTGGACCACCACCGTGCAGCGCAAGAAAGATGGCCCGACCTGGACGCCGACCGCCAAGATGCGCGCCGAATACGCGGCTGACGGCGAGATCCTGCCTGCGGTGTTCCCGGCCGGCCCGGACAACCCGATGGGGCTGTATGCGCTGTATGTCGGCCGCCTGTACGCTATCCACGGCACCAACGCCAACTTCGGCATCGGCCTGCGCGTGAGCCACGGCTGCGTGCGTCTGCGCGCCGACGACATCAAGTACCTGTTCCAGAACGTGCCGGTAGGCACCCGCGTGCAGTTCATCAACGAACCGATGAAGGCCACCGTCGAACCGGACGGCTCGCGCTACGTGGAAGTGCACAACCCGCTGTCGGCCAACGAAGAGCAGTTGCAATCCAAGGATCCGGTGCCGTTGACCATCTCCGCGCCGGTCGGCAAAGTGCTGATGGACGCCGGCGTCAACCAGAGCGAAGTGGACGCGGCGATCAAGGCCCGTTCCGGTATGCCGGTGAAAGTGAACTGATCGCCTCGGGCTTCAGTGACAATACCAAGAAGACGCCTGCGGGCGTCTTTTTTTTATGAACCGAAGTGCTGTCAGGATATTTACGCCGGCGCGTCTCCGGGATTAACGGTTTTTTTATTCCCCGCGCGTCAGAAATAAAATAGCCGCCGCGCCGGCGGCCATTTTATTTCTATTACAGGCTGCCGCCGACCGAGGTCGAGGTGGAGCCGATCGTCTCGCGGAAATGTTTCGCGTAGTCGGCCACTTCCTGCTGCGTATGCGTCAGGCCATAAAGACCCAGCCCCACACCGCCTGCAACGCCGCCGATGAGGGTGCCGACCAATTGGCCGACCGCACCGGCAATAAAGCCGCCTGCGCCTGCGGATTTGCCTGCAATCAGCGCGCCGGTCATGGCGCCGTCCAACAGCCCATCCCAGGCCGCGTTCAGATCGCCACCGCTAACGTACTGTTCTTCATATTGACTAAGTACTTTCATATACAATCCTTATAAATAAAAGGGTGACTTAGTGGGTTTAATTAAATTCTAAAATAACGCCGTAGCGCTATTTCACTTTAAAAATATAACAGCTGATATTTGATTGGCAATATTCTATTCAATGACGGGTATTATTTGGTTAAATATAGGCGCATTCATTTTTGACGAGTGTTTTAAAGAGGGGGGTTGGGAATGTTCTTGGGAAAAATAGCAGATATCGCTGGAAGGTGAGAGGCAAAGCTGCCGCCGGTGGGCGCAGCTTGTCACTATTTTCACATTTATTGTCTCGTCATCCGCACGGCGTTAGGCCCACATTGCAATTATTCCATTAAAAACTATCGCTAATTAATGGGTTATATCTCCGCATTTATTACCCGCCATTGAAAAAATTCTCGCAAAAAATCCGCACTGTGAAAATAAGATCACACAAGCGTAACAAAAGGTAAACAAACCCCTCCTATATTGGCTGCTTCGCTTTTGGAGGGAGTGTCATGCGTAACTGGAACGAACCGAAAAAGAACAAAGCGCACATCGAACTGATCCCGATGATCGACGTGATGATGTTTTTATTGGTGTTTTTCGTCTTGATCAGCCTGAACGTCATTCCGGCGCTCGGGCTGAAAACGCAGTTGCCGTCCGCCGGCAGCGCGCAACAGCTGAAACCGCAGAAGAAAGCGATTATCACGCTGGGGGCAGACGAACAGCTGCAGCTGGATGGCCAGCCGATCGCGCTCGACGCGTTGGTCAACACGCTGAAGCAACAGCAGCAGGCCAACCAGACCACCACCATCATCGTCAACAGCGACAAAGGCGTGGCGGTCGAGCGGCTGGTGGCGGTCATGGATAACCTGCGCCAGGGCGGTTTCTTCTCTGTCTCCATCGCGACACGGAAGCTGTGACATGTATCTGCTCTATCGCTCACGTCATCTTTTCAGCTGGTTGCCGGCGCTGATTGTCGCCGGTTGCCTGCTGTTCGCCAGCCAACAGGCGGCGCTGAAGATCCAGCCGCGCTACGACGAAACCGCCATTGAACTGGCGCTGGTGGAACCTGAACCGGCGCCGGAACCCCAACCGGAAACGCCGCCGGAGCCTCAGCCCGAACCGCCGCCGCCCGAGTCGGAGTCGGAGCCGATCCCCGAACCGGTGGTGCCGGCGCCGGAACCGATCGTGGAAGCCAAGCCGGTGCCGAAGCCACAGCCGAAGCCCAAACCCAAACCGGTGAAAGAGAAAGCCAAACCGGTAGAGAAACCTAAACCGACGCCGGCGCCCGCCGCACCGCGCGCGCTGGTCAGCAAACCGGCGGCGCAGCCCGCACCGGCCGCCCCCGCGGCGCCGAAGGTGAACGCGCAGGCGATAGAAAACGGCTACCTGCTGGCCTTGCGCCGTGAGCTGGAACAGCGCAAGCGCTACCCGAGCGGGCGGCAGGCCTCGCTTGAGCGCCCGCAGGGCAACGTCGAGGTGTGGCTGGAGGTCGATCGCAGCGGGCGGGTGCTCTCTTCCGGCATCGCCAACAAGGCCGCCAGCATGCTGCTGAATCGCGCAGCGATGAGCAGCCTGCAAAGCATCAGTTCAGTAAAGCCGTTCCCGAGCGAGGCGTTCGCCGGGCAAACAACCAAAAGATTTACCGCGACGTTCAATTATCAGGCGCCTTAGCGCAAGGGTTAATCGTTTGATTTTTAAGGGATGCACACCATGAAATCGTTTAATCGTTCTGGGATCTATCTGGCGGTGATGTCGGCGATGCTGCCGGGCGCCGCGCTGGCGGCCGACGCCACCGATGTCGGCACCATCAGCGTCAAGGGGCAGTCGCTCGGCGGCGGCATGATGGTGCAGGATGACAGCGCCAAGGCGCGCTCCACCGTCACCAAAGAGGCGATGGACAAAATGCCGTCGGCGGCCAACGCCATTGATAAACTGAAATACACGCCGGGCCTGAACGTCAACAGCAACGACGCCAGCGGCCTGAGCGGCGTGGACTACACCATGCGCGGTATGAACTCGGATCAGATCGGCCTGTCGATGGACGGCATCCCGATCAACGACTCCGGCAACTACGCGGTCTACCCGAACCTGCTGGGCGACGCGGAAAACCTGGAGGAGGTGTTCGTCACCCAGGGGTCTTCCGAAGCGGACGGCCCGCACATCGGCTCCAGCGGCGGCAACATCGGCCTGGTAACGCGCCGCCCGGCGAAAGACTTCGGCGGTTTCGTCAAGCAGACGCTGGGCAGCAACAGCCTGAGCAAAACCTTCGCCCGCCTGGAGACCGGCGAGTACAACGGCTTCAGCAACTGGCTCTCCTATTCGCACACCGAGGCGAAGAAATGGCGCGGCGAGGGGCGGCTGTACTCCGACAAGTTCGAGATGAATTCGCTGTATGAAGACGGCAACGGCAACAGCAGCAATCTGGTGATGAAGTACAACCGCCAGAACAACACCAACTACAACACCCTGAGCAAGGCGCAGTTCCAAAACGACGGCCGTGACACCGATTATGTCACCTCGCCGGAGTACAACAGCAAAGGGCAGTTGAACAAGTATTACAAGATTGAACGCAACCCGTTCGAGAACTTTACGCTGTCGTTCACCCAGAAACTGCAGCTGCGCGACAACCTGTCGCTGACCCTGCAGCCGTATTACTACTGGGGCAACGGCGGCAGCTTCAACGGCCAGACGGCGTCGGTATTGTCCAGCACGTCGGACAGAGCCGGGCAGTATGACCTCAGCAACCTGCAGTCCAACACCTATTACCGCCCGTCGTGGACCCAGACCTGGCGACCGGGCATCACCACCAAGCTGAAATGGGACATTAACGATCAGCACAGCCTGGACGTCGGTTATTGGTACGAGCGCGCGCGCCAGCTGCAGACCCAGCCGTTCATCAGCATCAAGGGCGACGGCAACCCGTCGCAGATTTGGGGGCCGCCGGGCGGTTCCGATCAGGTGAAGGACGCCAACGGCAACACCGTTCAGGGGCGCAACCAGTACACCATCACCCCGGCGCAGAAGGTGTGGCTGCAGGATACCTGGTTCGCCACGCCGGACTGGACCTTCGTCGGCGGCCTGGCCTATCAGTACGTGGAGCGTAAAGGGGACAACCGCGGCAGCCTGTACAACGTGCCGGAGAAGCGCAAAGCCACCTATCACGAATTCCTGCCGAACTTCAGCGCCAGCTATAAGGTGAACCAGGAAAACCAGGTGTTCTACAACCTGACGCGCAACATGCGCACGCCGCCCAACTACGTGCTGTACAACGTCGGCGACTCGCTCAGCACCAAGCCGGAGCTGAGCTGGAACCACGAACTGGGCTGGCGTTTCCAGCAAGAGGACATGCTGCTGAGCGCCACGCTGTTCTACATGCGCTACAGCGATCGCCAGATCTCCACCACCAACGCGGCCGGCGACTACGAGATGATGAACATCGGCAACGTGGAGAACAAAGGGCTGGAGCTGGAGTGGAGCGGCCAACTGCCGCATAACTTCAACTACTACACCTCTTATACCTATACCCAATCGAAGCAGAAGAGCGACATCGTCAGCAACGGCGGGCAGCCGCTGCCGACCTCCGGCAAAGAGGTGCCGAACGTGCCGAAAAACCTGCTGAACATGACGTTGGGTTATGACGACGGCCTGTACTACGGCAGCGTCAGCGGCAAGTACGTCAGCGCGTTCTATGGCGATCTGACCAACGACGAGAAGATCGGCGGGCGCACGGTGTTCGATCTGGCGGCGGGGGTGCATCTGCCGGTGGACAAGAAAATCGTCAAAAGCGCCGCGCTGCGTTTTGGCATAAGCAACCTGTTTGACAAGGAATACCTGACCTCGGTGCGCACCACCACCTTCAACGCGGCGCCCTACGGCGGCGTGAAGGCCAGCACCCCGTATTACAACGTCGGCGAAGAACGCACCTTCAGCGTCTCGCTGGAAGCCACCTTTTAACTGAACGCCCCGCTGCCTGCCGGGCGGCGGGGAAGAGGAACCCTGTATGGACGCCAATCTGTTGCACGACATTATTTTCTACGTGATGTACGCCGCGCTGGCGATCGCGCTGGTGATCATCATCGAACGCACGCTGTACTTCGCCTATACCCAGCGCCAGGCGCGCCGGCTGGAGCAGGCGCTGACGCCTGAGGTGCGCCGCGCGGCCGATCTGCCGGACGCGCTGACCCAGCGCAACAGCCTGCCGATGGCGGTGATCGCGCCGGTGCTGGCGCAGAAACACCGCGCCGGCGATCGCGAGGCGATCGGCGATCTGATCGACGCCCAGTACCTGCTGAGCAAGCCGCCGATGGCGCGCGGCCTGTGGCTGCTGGAAACCGTGGTCACCGCCGCGCCGTTGCTGGGGCTGCTCGGCACGGTGATGGGGATCATCGAAACCTTCAAGGCGCTGGCCGCCTCGGGGGTGTCCGAGCCGAGCCTGGTGTCGGCCGGGATGGGCACCGCGCTGTACGCCACTGGCCTCGGCATCGCCATCGCGCTGCTGTGCCTGGTGGCCAACAACTTCCTGCAGAGCCGCATGGAGCGCATCAACGAGCTGCTGAAGGTGCTGCTGATCCGCGCCGGTCAACCGGCCAGCCGCCCGGAGAGCGGCAGCGGCGAACAATGGGTTGACAGCGGGGCGCCGCGCTATGCCTAATGGCCATCCAACACGGCGGCCGTTCGGCCGCCTTTATACGGCATTGTGGGGCGGTTGTTTGTTGATGTTGAGCCAGAGCGCTGCGGCGCGTTTTGCGATTCCCGGTTACGAGCTGGTGTATACCGCACCGGTAGAAACCGCGCTGCAGGCCGACGACCTGCGCAACACCGCCGAGGTGTGGCGCGAGATGTTCGACGCGGCGAAAACCCGCATCGACCTGGGGCAGTTTTACGTAGCGAATCAGGACGGTTCGCTGCTGGACGGCGTGCTGCAGCGCCTGAAGGCGGCCGGTGAGCGCGGGGTGAAAATCCGCTTCCTGATGGAGGAGAAAGGCATCCGCAACTCCACCGCCGAGACGCTGGAGCAGCTGAAGGCGATCCCCAATCTGGAGCTGCGCATCATTCCTTACCAGAAGCTGAGCGGCGGCATCCTGCACGCCAAGTATCTGCTGGTGGACGGCGAACAGGCGTTTGTCGGCAGCCAGAACTTCGACTGGCGCGCGCTGGAGCATATTCACGAAACCGGGCTGCGCATCAGCGACGCCAAGGTGGTGGGGCAAATTCAGGCGATCTTCGAACAGGACTGGCAGGCGCAGGCGCTGCTGGCGCAGGATAAGCCGGTGCCGGCGCTGCCCGATTCGCCGCCGACCGCGCCCCCGCAGGACAACTATCTGGTGGCCAGCCCGCGCGCCTACAATCCGGCGGGCGTGCTCGATTCGCAGGCCGAGCTGCCGCGCCTGCTGGCCGACGCCAAACGGCGGGTGCGGGTGCAGGTGATGGACTACGCGCCGCTGTCGTTTGGCCCGGAGCGCAGCCGCCCCTTCTATGCGGTGATCGACAATGCGCTGCGCGGCGCAGCGGCGCGCGGCGTGCAGATCGAGCTGATGGTGGCCAACTGGAACACCAAAAAGCCGGATATCGCCTGGCTGAAGAGCCTGGCGCTGGTGCCGAACGTGCAGATCAAGGTGGTGACCATTCCGCCGGCCAGCAGCGGCTTCATCCCGTTTGCCCGGGTGATCCACAGCAAGCTGATGACCATCGATGATGAGATTGCCTGGGTGGGCACCAGCAACTGGACCGGCGGCTATCTGGACAACTCGCGCAATCTGGAGTTGGTGCTGCACAGCGCGGCGATGAGCGGGCGGTTGGACAGGCTGTACCAACAGCTGTGGAACAGCGTCTACGCCGAACCGTTGCGGCTGGATTACGACTATCCGCCGCCCAAGCCGGGCGGCGTTAAGTGAATATTATTTAGAGTATTGGCTATGACTAATGAGGTATGAATTCTGGTATTCATACCTCATTAGGTTGTTTGAGGTGTGTTTAGGATGTACGATTCCTATATTCAATGCAATGATATAGGTTAGGCAATGGAACATGCTCATAAAAAAAATCTGCTACTTGAACGAATAAAAAAGAATAATAAAAAAAGAAATGGTGGAGTAAAGCAGCTATTCTCCATCTTTAATGAACAGTGGAAGTTAGTTACTATTACTGCGTTCACGATAGGTTTCTTAAATTATTGGATATATCTTTACTCCATCGGTAGACGTGACTTTATTTGGGACTCTCTGGGAGGGTTCAATACATTTATTATTTTTTCAATATCGGTAACTTTGAGCACAATGGCATTGGCTTTCTTTCTCTATGCACCTTCTTTATTGATTTTCTTAATTCGATATGAAAAGGTTGGTCGTAGAGATTTGGAGCCTTGTTTTTGCCTTCTTATGTCATTTTTCTTTTCGGTTTTTATCATTTTCTTGCTCTCCATCCTTTTTAGTGAAATTAAGGGGGTGTTATTGATTATTGGTATGACAATCACCTTAATTTTTTTGATGTTCTTTATAATTACAAGGTTTATGTTTGGTTTTGAGGGGAGTAAATTAAAAAGTACATCGATTGCCATGGGGTTGTCTATCTACTCATTGTTTTTCATGGTAATTATCATGAGTCTTAGTGATATGGGTAGTTCTGAATCATGGAGTCAGTTACTCGCAATGTTTACCTTGCTGATGATTCAGCTACTTCCTGGCTTAGTCTTGTTCTTACCTGGCAAAAAAAATAGTAAAAGAAATAAAAAAGATGACTTTGTTCTGTCGGTGGTTTTTGGTGTGTATATAATGCTCATTGCTATCCCCGGTGCTTTTTTATATGCTCAGTATGGCTCTCTGAAGTTTTTTGGAATCATTGATGTTGATACTCACATCTTTCATATAAATAAAAATGATTTCGACAACCGTTTGATTGATAAGGTTGATTGGAGTTTAGATAGCGGCTTTAGTTGTATGAAAAATGGGTTTGACTATAAGGGGGGGAGTTTGATTGCGGGGGCGATCGGCTTTCGTTCTGGAGGAAGGATTCTTGTTTGTCCACCTAATTACCCTAAGGTTGTGAAGGCATTCTTGCAGGAGAGAATGCTAATTATTAATTATATAAAGAAAGGTATGCATGTGGATTTAGAAAAAGAAACTAAAAAATGCATTGCTCTTAGTGATACGCCATCCTTACAACAAGATGTATTGGAATCAACTTTTTTTTATGGCTATAAAAATTAGTTAGTTACATAGCAATGATGAAATGTTGCGGGTAGATTATATCTTCCCGCAAGCATTTTTACCGCCGCCAGCCGGCCTTCTCCAGCGCCGTCACCAGCTGTTCGGCGCTCAACCCTTCCGCCCGATGGCCGTTGCCGCTGACGGTATTGGCCGCCAGCAGCGCATTGACGATCGCCTCTTCCACCGCTTCCGCCGCCGCCGCGAACAGCGCCGAAATGTAGTCGTTGTTCACCATGCGCAGCGGCGTGGTGAAAGCGCCTTTATTGGCGTAGTCGGCGGGCGGCAGGCCGTCGTTGCCGGTGGCGAAGGCGATAAAGATATCGCCGCTCGAATCCTCGGTGCCGCCGCCGGTGCGGGCGATGCCGATGCTTGCGCGCTGCGCCAGCCGCGCGCACTGGTGCGGCAGCAGCGGCGCGTCGGTCGCCAGCGCCACCACGATGGAGCCCATGCCGGGATGCGGCAACTGCGGCGTGAACGGCGAGGGGATATGCCCCAGGTGGCGGCCCACCGGGTAACCGCCCACCAGCAGCGACTCGCGTTTGCCGTGGTTGCCCTGCACGATGGCGCCCACCGTCCAGCCGCCTTGATCGGCGGGCAAGCGGCGCGATGCGGTGCCGCTGCCGCCCTTGAACTCATGACAGATCATGCCGCTGCCGCCGCCGACCGCGCCTTCCTGCGGCAAGCCGCCTCGGGCCGACTGCTGCGCCTGGCGCACGTGCTCGGCCTTGACGTGAAAGCCGTTGATGTCGTTGAGCAGGCCATCGAAGGTTTCCATCACCACCGGCATATTCCAGTACACCGCGTTGTCGCTCGCGGGCAGCGCTTCGCGTTCCAGCGCGATCAGCGCATCGCGCACGACCCCCACGCTGTGGGTGTTGGTGAAGGCGATCGGGCTGGTCAGCAGCCCCGCTTCGCGCACCCATTCCAGGCCGGTGGCGTCGCCGTTGCCGTTCAACACGTGCACGCCGGCAAAGCAGGGGGCGTGGCGGGCGGAGCCGGGGCGCGGTTCGATCACCGTCACGCCGGTGCGCACGCTGCGCCCGTCCGCCAAATCGGCATGAAGGCTGGCATGGCCGACGCGCACGCCGGGCACGTCGGTGATGGCGTTCAGCGGGCCGGGCGTGCCCTGGCCGATGGTGATGCCCAGATCCTGAGCGCGCTGCGTCATGGTTATTCTCCTTCTATTGAGGGGGCGGCGAGGGGCGCCGTCTGGCGGCCGCGCAGATGGTTCAGCGCCAGCCCGAAGCCGATGATGCCGGCAATGATAATAAAGTCTTTCAGGCTGCTGGCGATCAAAATCGTCCACAGCACGTACAGGCAGCACAGCAGCGCCGCCAGCACCGGCAGCGGCCACAGCGGCATCAGGTACGGGTGATGGAAGGGGCGGCGACGGCGGCTGATCAGCGCCGCCACCGCCATGATGATGTACACCAGCAGCAGCAGGATCACGGTGAACGAGGTCAGCGATTCGAGATCGGAGCAAAATGCCAGCAGCGCCGAGGGCACGCCGAACAGCAGGGTGGCGATCCAGGGGGTGCCGAAGCGCGGGTGGATGATTTTCAGCGCCCGGTTGAACGCCGGCAGCCAGAAACCGTCGCGCCCGCTGGCGAACATCATGCGGCTGAACTGCGCCACGATGGCGATAATGGCGTTGAACACCGACAGATAAATCGCGCCGCTCACCACCCGCGCCAGCGTCGGGCCGCCGAGCTGGGTGACCACATAGCCGACCGGATCGGCCTGTTTGGCCATCTCCGCCAGCGACGGCGAGCCGATCAGCAGGGCGGTGAACGGCACCAGCTCCACCAGCACCACGATGACCAGCGTCAGCATGATCGCCATCGCCATCGGTTTGCCCTGCTCGCGCATATCTTCCGCCATGTACACCGCCGCGCCGTAGCCGTTGTAGGAGAACAGCGCGACCCCGACCATGGCGACGATCAGCGGCAGCGACACCGGCGCCAGGCTGCCTTGCGCGTCCAGCATCACCGGCGCGGTGAGGATCTCCGCGCTTTGATGCGGATGGCTGAAACCGAGCCAGGCGATCAGCGCCAGCACCGCCACTTCCACCACCAGAAAGGCGCCGGTCAGCAGGGCGTTGGCCTTGATGTTGAAAATGGCGCAAGCGCCGCCGATCAGCACGGTGATCATGCCGGCGGTGGAGGCGTCGAATGAGGTGCCCAGCGCGGTATTCAGATAGGGTACGGCGCCGGTGGCCAGCACCGCCGGCACGAACAGCGCGGCGCTGAGAATAAACAGATAGGTCTGCAACCCGCACAGGGTGCCGAACAGGCGTTTGATGATGCTGTATTCGCCGCCGGCGCTGGGGTGCGCGGCGCCGAGCTCGGCATAGCACAGCGCGATGGTGGCGGCGACGCAGGCGGCGATCAGAAACGACAGAAAGGCGCCGCTGCCGGCGCTGGCGATGGCCAGCGGCGCGATGACGAAGATCGAACTGGCCGGCGTCACGCCGGACGCGGTAATCATCACCACGTCGAGGACGCTGAGATTGCCTTTGAAAGTGTGTTCAGGGGCGGACTCTTGCATGGTTAACGACTCCATTAACGTGTGAGTGAGTAATTGTTTTGCTGCACAGGCTGTACGCAGGAATCAAATGGAGCGCGCGAAATGCCGGGGAGCGTTGCTCCCCGGAAGTTTATTGTTCTTATGTGTTACCCCTGCCCCGACGGGAAGCTGAAGCTGGCGCGCCGGGCGTCGCCGGAGGCCGGCCAGCGCTGGGTCACGGTCTTGCGTTTGGTGTAGAACCTGACCGCGTCCGGGCCGTAGGCGTGCAGATCGCCGAACAGCGAGCGCTTCCAGCCGCCGAACGAGTGGTAGGCCACCGGCACCGGCAGCGCCACGTTGATCCCCACCATGCCGACCTGAATGCGGCTGGAGAAGTAGCGCGCCGCCTCGCCGTCGCGGGTGAACAGACAGGTGCCGTTGCCGTATTCGTGGGCGTCGATCAAGGCCATCGCCTCCGGCAGCGACGCCGCGCGCACCACGCCGAGCACCGGGCCGAAGATCTCTTCCTGGTAGATGCGCATGCCGGGCGTCACGCGATCGAACAGCGTCGGGCCGAGGAAATAGCCCTGGCTGGGGCGGCCGTCTGCGCCGGTCACGCTCAGTTCGCGGCCGTCCACCAGCAGCTCGGCGCCTTCGGCCACACCCTGATCGATATAGCCTTTTACCTTCTGATAATGCTGTTGGGTCACCAGCGGACCCATGTCGTTGCGGTTGTCGCTGCCGGGGCCGACGCGCATGGCGGCCATCTGTTGCCGCAGCCCGGCGATCAGCGCTTCGGCGGTGCCGTCGCCCACCGCCACCACCAGCGGGATGGCCATGCAACGCTGGCCGCAGGAGCCGAAGGCCGCGCCCATCAGCGCGCCGACCGCACCAGGGATATCGGCGTCCGGCAGCACCACCGCGTGGTTCTTGGCGCCGCCCAACGCCTGCACCCGTTTGTTCTGCGCGCAGCCGGTGTGATAGATGTGCTCCGCCACCGGCGTCGAACCGACGAAGCTTATCGCCTTCACGCGCCCGTCATGCAGCAGCGTCTCCACCGCTTCGCGATCGCCGTTGACCACGTTGAGCACCCCCGGCGGCAGCCCGGCCTCCGTCGCCAGCCGCGCGATATACAGCGCGGCAGAAGGCACGCGCTCGGAAGGCTTCAGCACGAAGGTATTGCCGCAGGCGACCGCCATCGGCCACATCCACAGCGGCACCATCGCCGGGAAGTTGAACGGGGTGATGCCCGCCACCACCCCGAGCGGTTGAAACTCGCTCCAGCTGTCGATGCCCGGGCCAGCCTCTTTGCTGTGTTCGCCTTTCAGCAGTTCCGGCACATAGCCGGCGTATTCGATATTCTCGATGCCGCGCTGCAGTTCGCCTAGGGCGTCGCTGAGCACTTTGCCGTGCTCGGTGGTGATCAATTGGCAGACGGCGTCGGCATGCTGCTCCAGCAGATCCTTGAGCTTCATCATGATGCGCGCGCGCTTCAGCGGCGGGGTGTCGCGCCAGGCGGGGTAAGCCTGCTCGGCGGCGGCGATGGCGCGCTCCACCGTGGCGCGGTCGGCCAGTAGCACCTCCTGCGCCGATTGGCCGGTGGCCGGGTCGTAAACCGGCTGGCTGCGTTCGCCGCCGGTGGCGGGCTCGCCGTTGATCCAATGGGTAATGGTCATGGTTATCTCCTTATTCGGTGGCGTTGAGGGCGTCGCCGACGGCGTTGATCAACGCGTCGATCTGCGCCTCGCTGCTGATGAACGGCGGCGCCAACTGCAGGGTGTCGCCGCCGTAGCGCACGTAAAATCCGCTTTCCCAGCAGCGCATCGCCGCCTCGAAGGGGCGCCGCGCCGGTTCGCCGGGCCGCGCCGCCAGCGTGATGCCGGCCGCCAGGCCGATATTGCGAATGTCGGCGACGTGTTTGGCTCCTTGCAGGCTGTGCACCGCGCGCTCGAAATAGGGCGCCAGCGCCTGCACGCGCTCCACCATCTGTTCACGCTGCAGGATGTCCAGCGTCGCCAGCGCGACCGCGCAGCTGACCGGATGGGCGGAGTAGGTGTAGCCGTGCGGGAATTCGAGCTGGTAGTCCGGCTCGCCGCCGTTCATGAAGGTGTGGTAGATCTCCGGCCGCACCACCACCGCGCCCATCGGTTGCGCGCCGTTGGTCACCTGTTTGGCGATGTTCATGATGTCCGGCGTGACGCCGAACGCCTCAGCGCCGGTCATCGCGCCGCAGCGGCCGAAGGCGGTGATCACTTCGTCGAAGATCAGCAGAATGTCATGCTGGGTACAGATCTCGCGCAGGCGCTGCAGATAGCCGACCGGCGGCACGATCACCCCGGCGGAACCGGAGAACGGTTCGACGATCACCGCGGCGATCGTCGAGGCGTCGCGCAGCGCGATGATGCGGCTGAGCTCATCCGCCAGCTCCGCTCCCTGTTGCGGCATGCCGCGCGAAAAGGCGTTGCCGGCCAGCAGGGTGTGCGGCAGATGGTCCGCCTCGGCGCCGGCGCCGAACGTCTTGCGGTTGCCGGCGATGCCGCCGACCGAGATGCCGCCGAAGTTAACGCCGTGGTAGCCCTTTTCCCGGCCGATAAAGCAGGTTTTGCCCGCCTGGCCTTTGGCGCGCCAGTAAGCGCGCGCCATTTTCAGCGAGGTGTCCGCCGCTTCCGAGCCGGAGCCGGTGAAGAATACGTAATCCAGCCCCGCCGGCGTCAGCGCCTTGATTTTGTTGGCCAGCTCGAACGAGAGCGGGTGGCCGAACTGAAACGCCGGCGAGTAATCCAGCGTCGCCAGCTGGCGCTGGGCGGCGTCGGTGATTTCCTGCCGGCCGTGCCCCAATCCGCAGCACCACAATCCGGACAGGCCGTCGAAAATCTTTCTGCCGTCGTGGCTGGTGTAATACGCCCCTGCGGCCTGAGTAATGATGCGCGGCTGCGCTTTAAAATTGCGGTTGCCGGTAAAAGGCATCCAATGGGCTTCTAACCCTGCGGCATCGAGACGATTAAGCGAATAATTTTCAGCGGCCATGTTTTCCTCCGGGCAGGAAAATAAGTGCGATTAATTAAATAAAATGAGTTGTTAACGAATTGTTGTGCGAAATTGACTATGTACCGCTTGTTCTCTACTGTGAATAATCATATGTCGAAACTTACTTAAGGTTTTATGCAAGTAAAAAAGCGCGCGTTGCTGGGACAATTGTCGGATATGGATCTGCGTTTGCTGCGGGTATTCAAGGCCGTGGTCGACTGCGGCGGCATGAGCGCCGCCGAACTGGAGCTGAATATCAGCCTGTCGACCATCAGCAAGCACATCAAGGATCTGGAGCAGCGGTTGGGCCTGACGCTGTGCCAGCGCGGGCGCGAGGGCTTTGCGGTCACCGACGAGGGGCTGATTATCTACCAGGAAACCGTCAACCTGCTGGCGGCCACCGAGGCGTTCCGACGCGGGGTGGACGAGGTGCACCAGCGCATGGGCGGGCAGCTGCACGTGGCGATATTCGACCATACGGTCAGCAATCCGCAGGCGCAGATCGGCCGGGCTATCGCGTTATTCAGCGAGCGCGCGCCGGAGGTTTCTTTGCAAATGTATGTGGAGCCGATTAATACCATTGAACGCGGCGTTATTGATGGGCAATTTCAGGTTGGGGTTATTCCCATGCACCGCAGCGCGGAAAGTTTATCTTATCATTCGTTATTCAGTGAGAGGATGTTCTTATATTGCGGCGCACAGCATGAATTATTTTCCGGCCCCCATGAAACATTAAATTGGGATCTGCTGCACAATTATGCCTTCGCCGGATTAGGCTATCATTCGCCGAATATGGAACTGAGCCTGCAGCAACATTTGCATCGCAAGGCGACGGGGTTTGCGCAGGAGTCGATAGCGACGTTAATTCTGTCCGGCAAATACGTCGGCTTTCTGCCGGATCACTACGCGGCGTTTTTTGTGGCGCAGAACCTGATGCGGGCGATCAAACCGGCGCTGTTCCGCTATCACTGCGAATACTCCAGCGTGCTGCGCCGCTCGCCGGTGCCGCAGCGGGTGGTGAAGCTGTTCCATGAGTGCCTGCTGGCGGCCCACGGAACAGCGTGACGCTTACTGCTCTTTCTTCTTGCCGAAGATTCTGATCAGCGCGCCGACCAGGATGCCGACCGCGATGCCGGCGAAGATCCAGCCGATGATGCCCATTTCCTTACTCCTGCTAGTGCCTTGATCTGATTATACCCGTCATACTTGAAACTGCATCTGTGTTGGCTGCGAGTGCGTACGCCAGTCACTTACTTGAGTAAGCTCCTGGCGAGCCGCCTCTTGCCGCCGGGATGCCGCTCCAACTATTTAGGGTAGAAATAATCATTCGACGCGAAACGCCTCTTCGATCATCCGTTGCCGCTGCGCCGGCGCATAGTCGATCCAGGAATTCTTGCTGTTGGATTTCTCCAGCGCCACCGCCAATTCCTGGCCGGAAATCGGCAAATCGTCCTGCCAGAACGGCGCGATGGCGTGGCGGGTGATGAAATCGGTCAGGTAGCTCTCCGGGCTGCCCTGCCAGTGCGGGTACAGGCGCGCGGCCAGCTCGGCCATCAGCACGCGCTGCTGCGGCTGTTCGCTGCTTTCCAGCAGGGTGAGGAACGGCAGCAGCAGGCGGCCGCAGACCTGGCCGTGATGGTAGTCGCGCAGCGCGCCGATCTCGCCGGCGATGCCGTGAATGACCCCCAGCCCGGCGGCGCTCAGCGTCAGCCCCCCGAGGTAGGAAGCCTGCATAATCGCTTCGCGCGCCGCGTCGCTGCGGTTGAGCGCCGGCCAGGCGGCGAGGAAGTGGCGGATGCCGCTCAGCGACATATCGCGCGTCATGGCGCCGGCGGTTTTCGACAGATAGGCTTCGAACAGGTGGGTGAAGGCGTCGATGGCGCAGTAGGCCAGCACCTTGTCCGGCGCGCCGGCCAGCAGCTGCGGATCGAGAATGGCGGTGTGCGGCACGAAGTTATTATGGCGCAGCGAGGCTTTCACTTTGCTGACCTGGGTATCGGTGATCACCGCGTTCTGCGTCACCTCGCTGCCGGTGCCGGCGGTGGTGGGAATGGCGATCAGCGGCAGGGTGGCGCCGCTGATTTTGCTGTCGCCCACCTTTTCCATATAGCGCAGCGTCGGCAGCGGGTGCTCCACCAGCGCGGAGAACGCCTTGGCGGCATCCAGCACGCTGCCGCCGCCGATGGCCACCACGCGCCGCACCTGGCCGCGCCAGCGCGCCACCCAGGCGTCTATTTCCTGCGGCGACGCCTCGTGGCTGACGATCTCGGTGCCGATGAACAGCGGTGCCAGCGCTTCGCGCAGGCCGGCGTACACCGGGCCGTTGAGAAAAGAGCGGCAGCTGAACAGCAGCGTCGGCTGCGGATCGGCCAGCAGCAGCGGCGGCAGCTGCTGGATGCTGCCGTGGCCGAACCAGGTCTGGCGGTTGGCGATGATGTGGCTGACGGACATGAGGTCTCCTTGACGGCGTTGCGGGGCGCGATGCCACAGCATAAGCCAGCGGGCGCGGAGCGGCCACCGCTTTCCCCGCCGCGGCAACCTGTGAGTTGTTTAACATGTAAACGATGTCGTTCTTGCATTTCGGCGCGCCGGATGCTTTTTTTAACAGTACCGGCCGTCATGCGGCCAACCCCATCCGAAATCGGTAGATTGTTAATGTATTAATAATGGCGAGGCGGGTATGGATATTCAGGTTGAACGCTTGTCTGCGGTGATCGATGCGGTGGCCAGCCCGCGTTTTTATCCCAGCCTGCTGAACTGGCTGGAAGGGTTTTTCGCCTTCGACAACGCCATCGTCTATGCCTTCGAACGCGGCCGGCCGCCGCGCTGCCTGATCAAAACCGAGCGGGAAAACAGCGACGCGGTCAACCAGATCTACCAGCAGGGCGCCTACCTGCAGGATCCGTTTTACCGCGCGCTGAACGACGGCGGCGAAGGCGAGGTGCTGACGCTGCGTCAGCTGGCACCCTGCGGGTTTTATCACAGCGACTATTACCGTAACTTTTATCGCAAGACCGGCTGGCACGACGAGGCCGGCGTGCTGCTGCAATTGACGCCGGAGCGCGGGCTGGGAGTGTTCTTTGGCTCGGCGCGCCGCACGGTGGCGGTGCGTTACCCGCAGCGGGCGGATCTGCGCAGCGCGCTGACGCTGGTGAAAAGCGTGGCGCGGCTGCACGGCGAAGTGGTGGCGGCACCGGCCGAGGCCGACACGGAGAACCACGACGGCGCGCAGGCGCGCTATCTGTTGACGCCGCGCGAGCGCGAGATCGTCGATCTGATCCTCGCCGGCTGCGGTTCGCAGCAGATCGCCGACCGGTTGTTCATCAGCCTCGGCACGGTAAAAAATCACCGCAAGAACATCTACGGCAAGCTGAACATCGGCTCGCAGGCCGAACTGTTCAGCCTGCTGCTGACCGCCCCGCAGCGGCGCAGCGCGTGAATGTATCGATCTATCCCCTATAGCTTTCAAGCTACAGCTAGGCGGCCAGGACGAGCGTCCCCAGGAGCTTACTTAGGTAAGTGACTGGGGTGAACGTCAGCAGCCAACAACGCTGTAGTTTGAAAGATGAAGGGGACGAATGTCCCTAAGGGGACATAGCGGACGATCCCACTGCTCCCGATAATCCGATGTCATGGCATAGGCAATCGGGAGTGCGGCAGTGAACAACGAAATCGAGTCCTTAACCTACTACGCGGCGACCAAAAAATACGATCTGCGCTTCCCGACGCTGGAAGAGGATCTGGACGTCGACGTGGTGATCATCGGCGGCGGCTTCTCCGGTATCAACACCGCGCTGGAGCTGGCGGAGAAGGGCATCACCAACATCGCCATCCTCGAAGGCCGCTATCTGGGCTACGGCGGCACCGGGCGCAACGGCGGCCAGGTGATGGCCGGCATCGGCCACGATCTGGAGAAGATCAAACGCCACGTCGGCCCGGCCGGGCTGGAAACCATCTTCAAGATCAGCAACCTCGGCGCCGGCATTATCCGCGAGCGCATCAAGAAATATGACATCGACGCCGACTTCTGCTTCGGCTACGGCTATCTCGGCAGCAACGCGCGTCAGGAGAAGACCCTGCGCGGCTGGCTGAAGGAGTTCAGGGCGGTGGCGCCGGAAGAGGAGATCGAGCTTTACACCGGGGCGGAGGTGAAGCAGGTGGTGGGCTCCGACGCCTACACCTGCGCGCTGAAACACATGGGCGGCGGCCACGTGCATTCGCTCAACCTGTTGCTGGGCGAGGCCAAGGCGCTGAGCGGCTACGGGGTGAAAATCTTCGAGAACAGCAGCGTGCTCAACGTGGAGTACGGGCCGCGCATCACGGTGCGCACCGCCATGGGCTCGGTGCGCGCCAACAAGATGCTGTGGGCCTGCAACGGCTTTCTCAACGGCATGGAACCGCAGATCTACCGCAAGACCATCAACACCTACGCCTTCCAGCTGGCCACCGAGCCGCTGTCTGACGATCTGATCCGTCAGATCAGCCCGATCCGCGGCGCCTACAGCGACATCCGCCCGGTGATCGACTATTACCGGGTGACCAATGAGAACCGGCTGCTGTTCGGCAGCGCCACCCGCCTGATCGAATATTTCCCGTCGGATCTCAAGGCCTGGAACCGCAACCTGATGCTGAAGGTGTTCCCGTACCTGAAAGACGTGAAGATCGATCTGGCCTGGGGCGGCCCGCTGTGCTGCAGCGCCAACCTGTTCCCGCAGATCGGCACGCTGCCGGATCGCGACAACGTGTTTTATGTGCAGGGCTACTCCGGCTTCGGCGTGACGCCGAGCCACATCGTGTGCAAGGTGCTGGCGGAGGGCATGAGCGAAGGATCCGATCGCTACGATCTGATGAGCTCGATCCCGCACGTCAACATCTTCGGCAAAGACAAGCTGCGGCGAGTGATGACCACCGCCGGTAAGGTTTGGCACCAGACATCCGGCTACTGGAAAGGCCGCCGTTAACCCTCAGAGGAGAATGACATGAAACCGTTACTGCTTAAACAACCGCTGCCGGAACTGCTGGAGATCGGCAGCGTCAGCAACCTGGGCGCCACGGTGATCGCCGGCACGCCAAACGTCGGCGTGGCCAGCATCTTCGGCGAACCGACCGACAACCTGAACTGCGGCGTGTTCAGCTGCACCCGCGGCAGCTTCGTAATGGAGTACCCGTTCGCCGAGCACGCCACGGTGTGGGAAGGCAGCGCCACCCTGACCAACGAACGCACCGGCGAATCGGTGCAGTATCAGGCCGGCGATTCCTGGTTCGTCGAGAAGGGCACCCCGGTGCGCTGGGACATCACCTCGGATCGCTTCGTCAAACACTACCTCGCCATCGTCGAGGGCTGACGCCGTCATGCCCCCCTCAGCAGGCTGAATGCTGAGGGGGAGCACCTTAACCTAACGCCCGCGCAATAAAGTCGGTTACCCGCTTGAGGATCTGATCCTTATTGGTTTCGTTAAAGCTCTCGTGCCGCCCGCCCGTGTTGATCATCCGTTCGAAATCGTCGCCCTGCAGACGATCGAGCGCGGTTTGCGTTTCGCTCATCAGCACCAGCCGATCGTCGTCGCCGTGGATCCACAGCGTAGGCAGCGCGCCGAACCCCGGCCCGGCGTTGATGGCGGCGAGGATCCGTTGCATGGCGCGCAGGGTGGGGCGTTTGAACGGCCCGTGCCACACTAGCGGATCTTCCTGATAGGCCGCGCCAACCGCCGGATCGCGCGCCAGGGTGGCGGTATCCAGCGGCGAGTCGGGGATCGTCGGCAGTTCGGCCAGATCGGAAATCGCCGTTCTGTCGCCGAGCAGCGGGCCGGACAGCACCAATGCGCGCACCTCCTCGCCATAACGCTGCACGTAGCGGGTGGCGATCATGCCGCCCATCGAATGGCCGATCACCACCAGCGGCAGCGTCGGATACTGTTGGCGAAGATGCTCGACCACGCGCTGAACGTCATCGACGACGGCGTCATAATCCTCGATCAGCACGCGCTCGCCCTGCGACAGGCCGTGGCCCAGATGATCGGGGCCGAATACCCGCGCCCCCTGCGCCTGCAGCGTGCGCGCCACGTATTGATAGCGGCCGAGATGCTCGCCGTAGCCGTGTACCAGCAGCGCCAGATAGCGCGGCTTGTCGTTTCCCCAGTCGTGCACGGCGATGTCGCCGTGACGGCCTTTGATAAAGCTGACGGTTTGTTCGGACATGTTATTGTTCTCATGGTGGTAGGGTTGCCCTTCAGCGTAGCGGCTGGCGGCGAGCTTGTCAGGGGCGCCGGATGCGGCGCCCGCAGAGAGGGGATTACAGGCCGAACTGGCGCGCCAGTTCGTCGAGCGCTTCGCGCTGGAAGCGGTTGAACGCGTCGCGCGGCTGCTGTTGCTGGATGAACGCCAGCAGCGGATCCTGCACTTCCGTGCGCACGCCGCTCAGCTGTTCCATCACCGCCAGCCCGCAGAACGGCACGTAGGATTCGGCGTAGCCGCCTTCATGCACCATCACCAGCTTGCCGCCGCACAGCCGGTCGGCGGCGTCTTGCACCAGCGCGGTCATGGCGCGGAAGCTGTCGCTGTGCAGCTGCATGCGCGCCAGCGGATCGAGCGCGTTGGCATCGTAGCCGCAGGCGACGATGATCAGCTCCGGCTCGAATTTTTCCAGCGCCGGGATAATGATGCGCCGCATCGCGTGCAGGTAGCCGTCGTCGCCGGCGCCGGCCAGCATCGGCACGTTGACGTTGCAGCCTGCCCCGGCACCTTCGCCGCGATCCTGTTCGCCGGAATAGCCCGCCGGGAAGCAACCGTCCTGATGCAGCGACAGCGTCAGCACGTCGCCGCGCTGCCAATAGATATGCTGGGTGCCGTTGCCGTGGTGCACGTCCCAGTCGAGCACCGCCACCTTGCCCAGACCGTAGCGGGCCTTGGCGCGCTCGATGGCGATGGGAATATTGGCCAGGAAACAGAAGCCCATCGATTGATCCGGCAGGCAGTGGTGGCCCGGCGGGCGTGACAGCGCATAGGCGTTATCCAGCTCGCCCTGCAGCACCACCTCCACCGCCGCGCAGGCCAGCCCGGCGGAGAGTTTGGCGATTTCATAGCTGCCCGGCCCCAGCGGCGCTTCCTCCCCCAGCAGGCCGCCGCCGCTGTCGCTCACCTGTTTGAAGCGCTGCAGGTAGTGGGCGGGGTGGATGCGCAGCAGGTCTTCTTCCGTCGCCGGTTCGGCGCTCAGCAGGGTGAGTTGGCGCGACAGGCCGGACACGTCCATCAGGTTCTTCATGCGCCGCTTGGTTTCCGGCGATTCGGCGTGGCCGGCGCCCGAAGGCGGTTGCACCCAGCCGCCGACCGGCAGGGTGGTGGCGTGCAGGCCGGTGCTGTGCCAGAAACAGCGTTCATCAAACAAGAAACCGGTTGTTCTTTTCACCTTTCTCCTCCTGTTATACGGCGCGGTGCGCGCGGTGAAGCCAGCGAAATCAACAGCAGCGACAGCAGCGCGCAGCCCAGCGCGCCGAACAGCAAGGCGTTGAAACCGCCGGAATATTCGATCAGAGAGCCGGCCAGCGTCGGGCCGATGGCCATGCCGCCACCGATCACCAGGTTGATGCCGTTCATCAGCTTGCCGTCGTTATCCAGCCCGGCGACCCGCGCCAGAATGAATGGCAGCACGAAGGTCCAGGTGAATTTGAACAGTAGGGCCGCCAGGGCGAAGCGCAGCAGCAGGGGTTGGCCTGTCAGCAGCGCCACGCTGGCCAGCAGCAGGGCGTACCCCAGCACGATCAGGCGCCCGCCGCTGAAGCGCGCGCCGATCAGCGCCGCGGCGCCGGCGCCGACGATGCCGAGCAAGGTGGCGACGGCCAGCACCTGGCCGCTGTGGGCCGGCGACAGCCCGGCGCCGGCGGCGATGCCGCCGATAAAGGTCCAGACCGCGCTCAGGCTGATGTAAAAGGTCAGCACCGCCAGCACGGCGCACAGCTTGCGCGCCAGCGAGGCGGCGGGGCCGCTGCGGGCGGCGCGGGCGGCGGTAAAACCGTTGGGGAACGCCGGGATGAGCGGCAGGCAGCACAGCATGATGGCCGCCAAAATCAGGTAGACCGCCATCAGACCGAAGTGCGCGAACAGCGGCGGCAGCACCAGCAGCCCGACCGCGCCCAGCACCAGCTGGCCGAGCACCCAGAAGGCATACACCCGGCTGGGATTGGCGGTGCCGGCGGCGCAGGTGATGCACAGGATCATCAGGGTGCCGCCCGCCAGCGAGGCGATAAAGCGCAGCGGCAGCAGCAGGGTGAAATCCTGCACCAGCGCCGAAGCCAGGTTGCCGGCGATAAACACCAGCGCCGACAGCGTAGCGACCCGCCGCCAGTTGATGCGCCCGATCCACCACCACGCCGGCAGCGTGGCCAGGCTCATGGCGCCGAGTTCGGTGGAGAACAGGTGGCCGATCTGCGCCGGGCCGAGTTGCCACTGAGTCGCGAGCTGGGCGGCCACGGCGGGGGCGGTCATCAGAATGCCCGGCGCAATGGCGGCGAAGATGATAATGGCGGTCAGCAGCCGCGGTGGGCAGGGGAGCGCCGCGCCGACGGCGGGCGCGGAAACCGAATCACTGGACATAAACCTTTTCCCCAAGCGTTGAGTGACGATGAAATATCCCGCCCGGCCCGATTGCGGGCAGGGGGAAGCCGCGCCATAAATGGCGAATATGTTCTGGCGTTATTTTCCGGCCGCCGGCAGCGGCGGCCGTTATCGGGCGTTAACCGTGAGCGAGAAAACCGCCGGCGACCAGTTCGGTGCGGTTCACCACGTCGGTTTTGGCGAAAATATTGCGCATATGGGTTTTCACCGTGGACAGCGAAATACCCAGCTTCAGGGCGATGCGCTTATTGCTGGCACCTTCGCGCACCAGGTTGACGATCTCTTGCTCTTTGGCGGTCAGCATCTGCGCCTCGCCGTCGGGCAGCAGATCGCGCGTCGCCAGCTCGATCAGCGGCAGCACCGCGCGCAGGCGGCCGCGCTCCACTTCGGTAAACGGCGTATCGCGGATCAGCGATACCCCAGCGACGATGCGCTTGCGCTGGCGGATGAAGATCTCCGTCATGTCGCGCATGTCGTTCGGCAGCATAAAGTCGTGGTAATAGCGGCGGTTGCCGGCGATCGCCGCCGGGCTCATGCCGACCATGGTGATGTCCTGGCGATGGAAATTGGCCGGCTGCAGCGGGTCTATCTGTTGGAAGTGGTTCAGATACTGCTGATGCGTTTTATCGGGCATGCCATACAGGATGTAGTGATCCGGCCGCAGGTCGCGATCGACCAGATAAAACACCCCGGCGGACACCGGGATCAGGTGCGTGATGGTCGCCAAACAACTGTTGATAAAGGCATCGGATGCTGTGCTGTGCATGATTCGTGTTCCTCCCTTTATCGTTCAATCTGGAGAAGGTTGGCGGTCAATATATGAACGATACAAGCATAGTTGTAGCAATTTGGCAACACAATAAAAACATATTAACAACGTGAGGCTGATTGCAATAAAATACATAAATAACAAGATGACACTGCGTTAATCAGGGCTTTTTCGTTCGGATTTATCGCGATTTTCATTAATAGGTTAATGAAATAATTCACCGCTTTTCCCGCTGAATTTACAGCGCTTTTCAATGCTTGCCTGGGTGAAGCTTTCGCCGCCCTGCGCGTGCTACAGCCGCCGCTGTCGTCGCCGTCCCTCGTTCTTAAGAACGATAGCCAGGCTTTTCCACCGCTTTCTACACTGCGAATTGAAGATAGCGCCAGGCGGCGCCAAACGTATAAGACGAAAAAATGATGACCTTTCTCGGGCTGAGGCGTCGGGTTGTTCAGTCCGCATGACCATACAGGGGACGGACGATGCAGAAAAAAACGTTGGCGGTGGCGTTGAGCGGCGCCTTATCGGGCCTGGCTCAGGGGGCGGACGCCGATCGCCCCAATGTGCTGATCATTCTGGTGGACGACATGGGCTACTCCGACATCAGCCCGTTCGGCGGCGAGATACCGACGCCCAACCTGCAGGCGCTGGCCGAACGGGGCGTGCGCATGAGCCAGTACTACACCTCGCCAATGTCGGCGCCGGCGCGTTCGATGTTGATGACCGGCAACACCAATCAGCAGGCCGGCATGGGCGGCATGTGGTGGTATGAGAGCACCGCCGCGCAGCCGGGGTATGAAATGCGCCTGACCGACCGCGTGACCACGCTGCCGGAGCGTTTTCGCGATGCGGGTTACGCCACCATGATGGCGGGCAAATGGCATCTGGGCTATGTCGACGGCGCCAAACCGACCGATCGCGGCTTCGAGCGCGCCTTCGCCTTTATGGGCGGCGGCACCAGCCATTTCGACGATGCGAAACCGCTGGGCACCGTGGAGGCGTTCCACACCTTCTACACTCTGAACGGCAAACGCGTGTCGTTGCCCAAAGATTTCTATTCCAGCAAGGCCTATGCCGACCAGCTGGAACAGTGGATCCGCGATACGCCGCAAAATAAGCCCGTCTTCGCCTATCTGGCCTTCACCGCGCCGCACGATCCATTGCAGGCGCCGGATGACTGGATCGCCAAATTCGACGGCAAATACGACGCCGGTTACCAGCAGGCCTATCAGCAGCGCATTCAGCGCCTGAAAGCGCTGGGGCTGATTTCCGAGCGCACGCCGATGCCGACGTTGGCGCTGGATAAGGCCTGGAACGCGCTGACGCCCGAGCAGCAAAAATATGAAGCCAAGACCATGCAGGTGTACGCGGCGATGATCGCTTACATGGACGATCAGGTCGGCGCGGTGCTGAACACCCTGAAGCAGACCGGCCGCGACCAAAATACGGTGATCGTGTTCGCTACCGACAACGGCGCCAACCCCGCCAGCGGCTTCTACTACGGCTCGAAGCCGGAGTATTGGTGGCAGTTCGACAACAGCTACGCCAACCTCGGCCGCAAGGGATCGTTCATCTCCTACGGGCCGCACTGGGCCAACGTCAGCAACGCGCCGTACGCCAACTACCACAAAACCACCAGCGCGCAGGGCGGTATCAATACCGATTTCATCATCTCCGCGCCGGGGTTGAAGGGCCGCGGCGGTATCGACCGCACGCCGATGGCGGTGTATGACATCGCGCCGACGCTGTATGACTATGCCGGCATCGACGCCCACAAACCGCTGAAGGCCAAACCGACGCTGCCGATGGTCGGCGTCAGCTTCAAGCGCTATTTCAGCGGCGAGGCCGACGGCGTGCCGCGCGCGACCTACGGCGTGGAGCTGCATAACCAGGCCGCCTACGTGGACGGCGTCTGGAAGCTGCGGCGGTTGGTGAAGGCCGGGCCGACGGCGCAGATGGCGCCGTGGGGGCTGTTCAACCTGCATGACGATCCGCTGGAGACGCGCGATCTGGCCGCCGCCGACCCGGAGCGGGTCAAACGGCTGAGCGAGGCGTATCGCCGCTTTGCGCAGCAGGGCATGGTTATTGAAGCCAAAGGTGCAGCGATCGACTATCTCGGCGTCGACGCCAACACCGGCGACTACATTGGCCTGGATCCGCAGACCCACAAACCGTTGCCGCAGGCGGCGCCATGAACCTGGCCCAGCTGCGCACGCAGCAGATCCCGGTAGAGAGCGAACCGCGCGCGGCGGCGCCTTTTCACCTGCTGGTGAAACCGATCGGTGCCGGCTGCAACCTGGGCTGCCGCTACTGCTACTACCCGCAGCGCCAGCAAGCGCAGACGCGCAAGATGGACGACGACCTGCTGGCGGAGTTTATCCGCGGCTACATCGCCGCTCAGCCGCGCTACAGCCGCGAGATCAACTTCGTCTGGCAGGGTGGAGAGCCGCTGTTGGCGGGGATCGGTTTTTACAAGCGGGCGCTGGCGTTGCAGCGCCGCTACGCGCCGCCGGGCGTGCGGATCAGCAACAGCCTGCAGACCAACGGTACCCTGCTGAACGATGCCTGGTGCCGGCTGTTCCGGCAGCATCAATTCATCATCGGCGTCAGCCTGGACGGCGATCGCGAGGTGCAGGACGCCCATCGGCCGGACAAGCGCGGCGGCGCCAGCTATGACGCCGCGCTGCGCGGCATCGCGCTGCTGCAGCGCCATCAGATCGACTTCAACCTGCTGATGGTGGTGCACGACGGCGTCGCGGACCGCGCCGAGGCGATCTACGATCATGCGGTGGCGATCGGGGCGCGTTATCTGCAGTTTCAGCCGCTGATGCTGGAAGGGGATGCGCCCACCGCCGGCTATGGGCTGAGTGCCGCCAACTGGGGGCGCTTCATGCTGGCGGTATACCGCCGCTGGCGCAGCCGCGGGCACGTCGGCCAGGTGTTTGTGATGAACATCGAGCAGGTCTACGCGCAGTATTTTACTCACGTCAGCCCCAGCTGCGTACACGCCGAACGCTGCGGCGGCAATCTGGTGATGGAGCCGGACGGGCGGCTTTACGCCTGCGATCATCTGATCAACGCGCAGCACCTGCTCGGCCATGCCGATCGCCACACGCCGCTCGCCACCCTGGCGGCAAGGGCGGCGGGGATGCCGTTCGGCAAGAACAAAAGCCTGCGTCGCGAGTGCCAACGCTGCAGCGTGAAAAGCGTCTGTCAGGGCGGCTGCCCGGCGCATGTGGGCGAAGATCGCTACAACCGGTTGTGCGCCGGCTATTACGCCTTCTTTTCCGCGCTGCTGGCGCCGCTGCGCGCCTACCCGCGCAGCCCGCAGGGGGCGATGCAGTGGCGCGCCGCCGTGAGCGCGGCCGCAGGTTGAAAGCGTCTCGTCCTTAAGGACGATAGTCAGCATTTTCCTTTCCTCTCTATAGTGAGATGACCGCCGCTGGCGGTGAAAAACCTGCAAGCACCTGCATGCATCAGGCCAAAACTATAAGAGGAAATAACCATGAACCTGTCGTCGCGGTTGCACGCCCACCTGGCTCGAGGCAAGGTCGGCTTTCCCACCACCCTGGCCAGTTCGGTCGGGGTGATCATGGCCAGCCCGGTGATCCTGACGGTCACCAGCGGCTTCGGCATCGGCGGCGACACCTTCGCGCTGGCGATGCTGATCGCCTTCATCATGATGCAGGCGCAGCTCACCACTTTCTCCGAAGCGGCGGCGCTGCTGCCGACTTCCGGTTCGGTTTACGACTACATCTCCTGCGGCATGGGGCGCTTTTTCGCCATCACCGGCGCGCTGTCGGCCTACCTGATCGTGCACATCTTCGCCGGCACCGCCGAGACCATTCTCTCCGGCATCATGGCGCTGGTGAACTTCGAGCACCTCAACACCCTGATGGAAAGCCACAACGCCTCCTGGATGGTCGGCGTCGGGCTGGTCATCGTGTTCGGCCTGCTCAACGCGTTCGGCATCGAGGCCTTCGGCAAGGCGGAGATCGTGCTGACCTTTGCCATGTGGAGCACGCTGGTGATTTTCGGCATCGTCGGGCTGCTGTCGCCGCATGCGGTGCCGCTCGAGGGCTGGTTCGGCAGCACGCTCGATCTGAACGATCCCTTCGCGGTGTTCAGCCTGATCGGCATGGCGATGTTCATGTTCGTCGGCTGTGAGCTGGTGACGCCGATGGCGCCGGAGATCAAACGCTGCGATCGGGTGATCCCGCGGGCGATGGCGCTCGGGCTGTGCGGCGTGGCGGTGTGCATGGCGCTGTACGGCGCGGCGCTCAGCCACCAGGTGGAAAACGTGGTGATCGACGCCGCCAGCGGCACGCGTCTGCTGGAAACGCCGATGGCCATCCCGGCGTTCGCCGGCCAGGTGATGGGCCAGTTCGGCAAATACTGGCTGGGCGTCGGCCTGCTGCTGGCGGGCGCGGCGACCATCAACACGCTGATGGCGGCGGTGCCGCGCATTCTGTACGGCATGGCGCTGGATGGCGCGCTGCCGCGCATGTTCGCCTATCTGCACCCGCGCTTTAAGACGCCGGTGGTCGGCATTCTGGTGGCGGTCCTGATCCCCTGCGTACATGCCTTCGCCATTCAGGGCAACCTCGACAGGATCATTCCGCTGGTGCTGGCGGCGGTGTGCGCCTGGGGCGTGGCCTACCTGCTGGTGACCTGCTCGGTGGTGATCCTGCGCCTGCGCCGCCCCGATCTGCCGCGCGCCTATAAATCGCCGTGGTTCCCGCTGCCGCAGATCGTCTCCAGCGTCGGCATCGTGCTGGCCATCGTCTACATCACGCCGCCGGGGATGAACCCGCGCGACGTCTACATTCCCTTCGGCTGGATGATCGGCCTGACCGCCGCCTATGCGCTGTTCTGGACGCTGTGCGTGCAGAAAGTGAATCCGTTCAAGCCGGTGCCGGTCGAGCAGGTGCTGGAGAACGCGTTCGCCAAGGGCGAAAACGAGGAGGCGCAGTTTGATCGGCTTACTTCCCTCACTTAATCGCGCCTGGCGGCGAGCGCCGTCGGGCTATCGGCCGGGCGCCGCGCTGGATCGTCTGGCGCGCAACCTGGAACCCTACGCGTGCGAACGCCTGGCGCCGGGCCTGCTGCGGCTGACGCTGCCGCAGGGGCCGCAGATCGAGGTCAGCGAACAGGTGCAGGGGCTGTTTATGGCGCATATCGTCAGCCACCGTTTTCGGCTGCAGGGAGTATGCGCAGCGCAGCCCCCGTTGACGCTGGATGTGGTGACCGGCGGCTGGCTGCGGCGGCGCGGGGTGCGTTATCTGTTGCGCCAGCGCCATGCGGCCGCGCAGCGGGTGCTGGAAGGCCTGCAGCGCTACCCGCAGATCGGCGAGACGCTGGCGCAGCTGGATTTTCGCCGCGTGCGGCTGACGGTGAACGACGGGCGCTGGCAGGTGGATATCGAGCATTTCGCCGCGTCGGAGGTGGTCAGCCGTTTGCCGGCCGGCCGCCGCTATCTGCGGCTGGACGCCGAACAGCGGCGGCTGCTGTTGAGCAGCCTGCTGATGATCGGCCAACTGATGGAGAAGCTGAATCATGAATAGAGTGGTTGTGATTACCGGCGGCGGCACCGGCGTCGGCGCCGCCTGCGCCCGTCTGCTGGCGGCGCAGGGCGATCGGGTGTTCATCATCGGCCGCCGCCCGGAACCGCTGGCGGCGCTGGCGCATGAGATCGGCGCGCAGGCGCTGGTGGGTGACGCCGCCAGCGGCGAGAGCTGGGCCCACACGTTGCTGCCGGCCATTCTGCGCGACGCCGGGCGCATCGACTGCCTGATTGGCAGCGCCGGTGGCATGGGCTTCAAGCGTATTACCGAGATGACCGACGCGCAGTGGCAAGGGGCGATGGACAGCAACCTCAACAGCGCTTTCGCCAGCGCGCGCGCCTGCCTGCCGGAGCTGATCAAGAGCGGTGGCAACCTGCTGTTCGTCGCGTCGATCGCCTCGCTGGCCGCCGGGCCGGAGGTCTGCGGTTATGTCACCGCCAAGCACGCGCTGATCGGCCTGATGCGCTCCATCGCCCGTGACTATGGCCCGCTGGGTGTGCGCGCCAACGCGGTGTGCCCCGGCTGGGTGACCACGCCGATGGCGGACGAAGAGATGCAGCTGCTGATGGACGCCCATCAGATCTCGCTGGAGCAGGCCTACCAGATGGTCTGCCGTGACGTGCCGCTGCGCCGGCCGGCCAGCGCCGAGGAGATCGCCCGCGTCTGCCGTTTCCTCTGTTCCAGCGAAGCTTCAATCATTACCGGCGCGGCGCTGGTGGCCGACGGCGGCTCCACCATCGTCGATGTGCCGACATTGGCTTTCACTTCCCTGTAAGGAGCATTTCCATGAGTTCAGAAGCGGTATTCATTCAGGTTGGCGCGCTGGCGGAAGGCTTTGCGCCGCACAGCAACACGCTGGAACACCAGCACGGGCTGGCGGGCACTACGCTGACGCTGCGTTTCAGCGACGGCGCGACGCAGCGCTGTCGGTTTACCGACGAGCAGACGCTGGAGTGGGGGGAGCGGCGCGGCGTCGCCTATCGCGCCACCAGCATTCGCCCCGGCGTGCTGTTCATCGATTTTCTCGATCCCGCCCGCGCCAACGCCAGCATTACGCTGGTATGCGACCGCAATCAGGGCAACTTCACTGCGGTATACGGCCAGCTGCCGGACGAAGCGCAGGCGCGGCTCGACGCCTTTAGCCGGGTGGAGCAGGGGCTGCCGCTGACCGCGGTCGAGGCCGAATTCCGCTTCGGCACGCTGGATGACGCCGACGTGGCGCCGCCGGGCTTTACCGATGAGCTGATCGGCATGCGCAACATGTACACCTACAGCCCGACCGAACGGTACGAGCACATCTACCTGAACGACAACTTCTACGCCTGGCAGTGTCTGGACGGAGTGGAGAAGGGGCTGGCGGACGTCGATCGCTGCCACTACGTGAAGGTGGCGGAGCAGCTTTATCTGTTCGTCTGGCGCGAGAAGATCATTCCGACGCTGGGCGTGGTGATGATCGATCTGCAGGGCATGCGCACCGACGGCAAGATCCTCGGCTATCAGGGCAGCGATTTCAGCGCGCTGAGCAACTTTGCGGTCGGCGCCCACGCGCAGGTGCTGAACACCACGCGCCACCCGCGAGGATAGGCCGATGAACGCAACCTATGCGGCCGACGCCTTCGCGGGGCAGGCGGTGCTGGTGACCGGCGGCGCGCAGGGCATTGGGCTGGCGATCGTCAGCGCCTTCGCCCGGCTGGGCGCCGAGGTGACGATTGCGGACGTGCAGCTGCCGCAGGCGCAGGCGGCGGCGCAAACGCTGCGGGGCGAAGGGTGGAAAGTGCAGGCGCTGGCCTGCGATCTGGCCGAACCGGGGCAGGCCGCCGAGTTGGTGGCGATGGTGGGTGAGCGGCACCAACGGCTGGACGTGGTGATCCACAACGCCGCCTATTTTCCGCTGACGCCGTTCGCTGCCATCGACGCGGCCCTGTTGCAACGCACGCTGAGCGTCAATCTGATGGCGCCGTTCTTTCTGGCGCAGGCGGCGCTGCCGTGGATGCGCCGCGCCGGCGGCGGCAGCCTGCTGGTGACCTCGTCGGTGACCGGCCCGCGGGTGGCCTACCCGGGGCTGGCGCACTACGCCGCTTCCAAGGCCGGGGTGAACGGGTTTATTCGCGCGGCGGCGCTGGAGCTGGCGGCGGAGAACATTCGCGTCAACGGCGTGGAGCCGGGGATGATCCGCACGCCGGCGATGGCCAACCTGGGCGACGCGCAGGTGAATCAGGCGATCGCCGCCGCGGTGCCGCTCGGGCGGCTGGGTGAACCGGAAGACATCGCCGCGGCGATGGTGTTTCTCGCCTCGCCGGCAGCGGCCTATATCACCGGCCAGACGCTGGTGGTGGACGGCGGCGCGCTGTTGCCGGAAACGAATGCTCCGCTTGCTTGACGCAGCCACGCACCCCAGTCGCTTACTTGAGTAAGCGACTGGGGATTTACGCCTTGGCCGCCTGGCTGCAACGCCAATTAATGTGAGAATTCCGGTGGGTTAAATCACTGCTTGGCGGGATGCGCGGTGACGTTGGCGGGCAGGCTGTCGCCCAGGGTGATCAGCTCGTCCAGCAGCGTCATCAGCTGGTCCATTTTCTGCCGCGAGAAAGCGGCTTCAATCTCGGCGTAGCCTTGTTCCACCTGGTGGCGCGCCACTTCATACAGATCCTGACCCTGCTGGGTCAGCGACACGTACAGCTTGCGCTGATCGTTGACCGGCTTGAGGCGGAAGATCAGTTTGTCGCGCTCCATGCGCGACAGAATGCCGGTCAGGCTGGGGCGCAGGATACAGGTTTCCGCCGCCAGTTCGTGGAATTCGATCGAGCGGCTGTTGGCCAGCACGCGGATGATGCGCCACTGCTGCTCGGTGAGATTGTGGCTTTTCAGGATCGGGCGGAAGAACCCCATGGCGGTTTCACGCGCCTGCAGCAGGGCGATGGTTAACGATTCATGCATAAGTTTGGCCTTAGCTATCAAGGTGTTCGCTGTTACGGCGCTCGTCATGGGGCGCCCGCCCCGCAAAGCCCGATTTGTTAATAACTTAATAGTAGCCAAAGTTACCCGCAGGGATAAAGCAAAAATGCGTAGCGCAGCGAAAAATGGCGATAAAAATGATTAATGCGTTGAATAATCACGCCAATGTTTGTTGTTTGTGAATATTTTGTTATCACGATCACAAATCATTCCAAGCGCGTTGCGTAAAAGCTGCACAGCGTATAAAAGTAATCATTAATATATTAATGAATGCCGGTTGTCATGTTTTGCCATTGGAGGAGTTCGCATGAAAGGCACCGTATTTTCCGTTGCGCTGAACCACCGCAGCCAACTGGACGCCTGGGATCAGGCGTTTCACCAGCCGCCGTACCAGACCCCGCCCAAAACCCCGGTGTGGTTTATCAAACCGCGCAATACCCACCTCGCCAACGGCGGGGCGATCCCGTTTCCGGCCGGTGAAACCGTGCAGAGCGGCGGCACGCTGGCGGTGATCATCGGCGACACCGCGCGCAAGGTGCCGGCAGCGCAGGTGAGCCGTTATCTGGCCGGTTACGCGTTGGCCAACGACGTCAGCCTGCCGGAGAGCAGCTTCTATCGCCCGGCGATCAAGGCCAAATGCCGCGACGGCTTCTGCCCGCTGGGGGAAATGGGCCAGTTGGAGAACGCCGATCGGCTGGAGATCGTCACCGAGATCAACGGCGTGGAGCAGGATCGCTGGTCCACCGCCGATCTGGTGCGCTCGGTGCCGGAGCTGATCGCCGCCATCAGCGATTTCATCACCCTGCAGCCGGGCGATGCGGTGCTGATCGGCACCCCGCACCAGCGGGTGGAGATCAAACCGGGGGATGAGGTGACGGTGCGCGCCGCCGGCCTGCCCACTCTGAGCAACCGCGTCACCCAGGCAGGAGCCGCATCATGAAACATGCCCGTATTCGCCATCATGGCCAGATCCTCAACGTTCAGGTGGACGACCAGCTGCGCGTCACGTTGCCGAACGGCGAGGTGCTGCAGGAGCGCGAAGTGGAATGGCTGCCGCCGGCGCAGGGCACGGTGTTCGCCCTGGGGCTGAACTATGCCGACCACGCCAGCGAGCTGGAATTCAAGGCACCGGAAGAGCCGCTGGTGTTCCTCAAGGCGCCGAACACTCTGACCGGCCATCGTCAGGTATCGGTGCGTCCGGCCGACGTGGAGTACATGCATTACGAAGCCGAGCTGGTGGCGGTGATCGGCAAGACCGCACGCAACGTCAGCCGCGAGCACGCCATGGAGTATGTGGCGGGTTACACCCTGTGCAACGACTACGCCATCCGCGACTACCTGGAAAACTACTACCGGCCGAATCTGCGGGTGAAGAGCCGCGATACCCTGACGCCGATCGGGCCGTACATCGTCGATCGCGACGACGTCGCCGATCCGCACCGGCTGGCGCTCAGCACCTACGTCAACGGCGAGCTGCGCCAGCGCGGCAGTACCGCCGACATGATTTTCGACATTCCGTTCCTGATCGCCTACCTGAGCGAATTCATGACGCTGCAGCCGGGCGACATGATCGCCACCGGCACGCCGAAAGGGCTGGCCGACGTGCGGCCGGGCGACGAAGTGGTGGTGGAGATCGAAGGCATCGGCCGTTTGGTTAACCACATTATCAGTGAAAAAGATTACGAGGAGAGCCTGCGATGAAAACCATCAACCACTGGATCAACGGCAAGAACGTCGCCAGCAAAGAGTATTTCACCACCACCAACCCGGCGAACGGCGAGGTGCTGGCGGAAGTGGCCTCCGGCGGCCAGCTGGAGATCGACCAGGCGGTGGCGGCCGCGAAAGAGGCTTTCCCCAAGTGGGCCAACACGCCGATGAAAGAGCGTGCGCGCCTGATGCGCCGTTTGGGTGAACTGATCGACCAGAACGTGCCGCAGATCGCCGAAATGGAAACCGCCGACACCGGCCTGCCGATCCATCAGACCAAAAACGTGCTGATCCCGCGCGCCTCGCACAACTTCGAATTCTTCGCCGAGGTGTGCCAGCAGATGAACGGCAAGACCTACCCGGTGGACGACAAGATGCTCAACTACACGCTGGTGCAGCCGGTGGGGGTCTGCGCGCTGGTGTCGCCGTGGAACGTGCCGTTCATGACCGCCACCTGGAAAACTGCGCCTTGCCTGGCGCTGGGCAACACGGCGGTGCTGAAAATGTCCGAACTGTCGCCGCTGAGCGCCGATCGCCTGGGCGAGCTGGCGCTGGAAGCCGGTATTCCGGCCGGGGTGCTGAACGTGGTGCAGGGCTACGGCGCCACCGCCGGCGACGCGCTGGTGCGCCATAAAGACGTGCGCGCGGTCTCCTTCACCGGCGGCACCGCCACCGGCCGCCGCATCATCGAAAGCGCCGGGCTGAAGAAATTCTCCATGGAGCTCGGCGGCAAGTCGCCGGTGCTGATCTTTGAAGACGCCGACATCGAGCGGGCGCTCGACGCCGCGCTGTTCACCATCTTCTCGATCAACGGCGAACGCTGCACCGCCGGTTCGCGCATCTTCATTCAGGAGAGCATCTACCCGGAGTTCGTCAAACGTTTCGCCGAGCGCGCCAACCGTCTGCGCGTCGGCGATCCGCAAGATCCCAACACCCAGGTGGGGGCGCTGATCAGCCCGCAGCACTGGGAAAAAGTCTCCGGCTATATCCGCCTCGGGGTGGAGGAAGGGGCGACCCTGTTGGCCGGTGGCCCGGATAAACCGGCCGGCTTGAGCCACGGCAACTTCCTGCGCCCGACGGTGCTGGCGGATGTCGACAACCGGATGCGCGTGGCGCAGGAGGAGATCTTCGGGCCGGTGGCCTGCCTGCTGCCGTTCAAATCAGAAGAAGACGGCCTGCGCATGGCCAACGACGTGGAGTACGGCCTGGCGTCGTACATCTGGACGCAGGATGTGAGCAAGGTTCTGCGCCTGGCCCGCGGCATCGAAGCGGGCATGGTTTTCGTCAACACCCAAAACGTGCGCGATCTGCGCCAACCGTTCGGCGGCGTGAAAGCCTCCGGCACCGGCCGCGAAGGCGGCGAATACAGCTTCGAAGTGTTCGCCGAGATGAAGAACGTGTGCATTTCCATGGGCGACCACCCGATCCCGAAATGGGGCATCTAAGCCTCGGGCCACAATAATAACGAAAGAGATGAGAACAATGACGACAAAACTTACCACTACTGCTGTCCCTGCTCCCGACGTCGTGCGCTGTGCCTACATGGAAATTCAGGTCACGAACCTTAAAGCCGCACGCGAATTTTACGTCGATATCCTCGGCCTGGTCGTGACCGCCGAGGATGACAAAACCCTCTACCTGCGTTCGATGGAGGAGTTCATTCACCATAACCTGGTGCTGCGCGAAGGCCCGGTCGCCGCCGTTGCGGCGTTTGCTTTCCGCGTGCGCACGCCGGAAGACGTCGATCGCGCTGAAGCGTATTTCAAGGCGCTTGGCTGCCGCACCGAGCGGCGGGTGAACGGGTTCGCCAAAGGCATCGGCGATGCGGTGCGGGTCGAGGATCCGCTCGGCTTCCCGTATGAGTTTTTCTACGACGTGCAGCACGTCGAGCGTCTGGCCTGGCGCTACGATCTGTATACGCCGGGCGCGCTGGTGCGCCTCGATCACTTTAACCAAATCACCCCTGACGTGCCGCGCGCCGTGGAATACATCCAGGGGCTGGGCTTCCGCGTAACGGAAGACATCCGCGATGAAGACGGCGTGGTTTACGCCGCCTGGATGCGCCGCAAGGCGACGGTGCACGATACCGCGATGACCGGCGGCGCCGGGCCGCGCATGCATCACATCGCCTTCGCCACCCATGAAAAGCACAATATTTTGGCCATCTGCGACAAGCTCGGCGCGCTGCGCAAATCCGATTTGATCGAACGCGGCCCCGGCCGTCACGGCGTCTCCAACGCGTTCTACCTCTACCTGCGCGATCCCGATGGTCACCGCGTGGAGATCTACACGCAGGATTACTACACCGGCGATCCGGACAACCCGACCGTGACCTGGGACGTGCATGACAACCAGCGCCGCGACTGGTGGGGCAATCCGGTGGTGCCGAGCTGGTATACCGAAGGATCGCTGGTGCTGGATCTCGATGGGCAGCCGCAGCCGGTCATCGAACGCAGCGCGCCCAGCGAAATGGCCGTCACCATCGGCGCAGACGGTTTTTCCTACACCCGTGAGGGCGATACGGAAAAAGGTTTCAAACTTGGCAATACGCTGTAAATGCCGCTGCGCGGGCTGCGCCCGCGCCTATGCGCCGTCTGGAGAACGCTATGCCCCATTTTTACGCTGAATGTACCGACAACATCCGCCGCGAGGCGGATTTGCCCACCCTGTTCGCCAAGGTCAACGAGGCGCTGGCGGCGACCGGCATCTTTCCGCTGGCCGGCGTACGCAGCCGCGCCATCTGGCTCGACACCTGGCAGATGGCCGACGGCAAGCAGGACTACGCCTTCGTGCACATGACGCTGAAGATCGGCCACGGCCGCAGTTTGGAAAGCCGGCAGCAGGTGGGCGAGATGCTGTTTGCGCTGATCAAGGAACACTTTGCCGCGCTGATGGCGCAGCGTTACCTGGCGCTCTCTTTCACTATGGAAGAGCTGGATCCGGTGCTGAATTACAAACAGAACAATGTCCACGCGCTGTTCAACAAGGCGTGAATAAGGGGTCGTAAATGCTGGATAAAGAGCAGGTTAACCGCGCCGTACAGCGCCTGCATCAGGCGGAAAAGAGTCGTGAACAGATCCGCGCGCTGTCGCTCGATCATCCCGAGATCACCATCGAGGACGCCTACGCCATTCAGCGGCAGTGGGTGGAGCTGAAGATCGCCGAGGGGCGCAAGCTCAAGGGCCACAAGATCGGCCTGACTTCGCGCGCCATGCAGGTGAGCTCGCAAATCACCGAGCCGGACTACGGCGCGCTGCTGGACGACATGTTCTTCAACGACGGCAGCGACATTCCGATCGATCGCTTTATCGTGCCGCGGGTGGAGGTGGAGCTGGCGTTCGTGCTGGCCAAGCCGCTGCGCGGGCCGAACTGCACGCTGTTCGACGTCTACAACGCCACCGACTACGTCATTCCGGCGCTGGAGATCATCGACGCGCGCAGCCACAACGTCGATCCCGAGACGCAGCGGCCGCGCAAGGTGTTCGACACCATCTCCGACAACGCCGCCAACGCCGGGGTGGTGATGGGCGGGCGGCCGATCAAGCCGGATGCGCTGGATCTGCGTTGGATCTCTGCGCTGCTGTACCGCAACGGCGTGATTGAAGAGTCCGGCGTGGCGGCGGCGGTGCTCAACCACCCGGCCAACGGCGTGGCCTGGCTGGCCAACAAGCTGGCGCCGTATGAGGTGGAGCTGGAGGCGGGGCAGGTGATCCTCGGCGGTTCCTTCACCCGGCCGGTGCCGGCGCGGCGCGGCGATACTTTCCACGTCGATTATGGCCCGATGGGCTGCATCAGCTGCCGCTTCGTCTAATAAGCAGGCTCGGCGAACCGGGCCGCAATAACCGGGCGGGGGCCAAGCGCCGCGCCCGCTTGTCAGGGAGAATACGATGTTAACCAACCACTTCAAGCGAGCGCTGCAGGAAAAACGCCCGCAGATCGGGCTGTGGCTCGGGCTGTGCAGCAGCTACAGCGCCGAGCTGCTGGCCGGCGCCGGTTTCGACTGGCTGTTGATCGACGGCGAACATGCGCCCAACAACGTGCAGACGGTGCTGGGGCAGCTGCAGGCGGTCGCCCCTTACCCCAGCCAGCCGGTGGTGCGGCCGCCGTGGAACGACGCGGTGATCATCAAGCAACTGCTGGACGTCGGCGCGCAAACCTTGCTTATCCCGATGATTCAGAATGCCGAACAGGCGCGCGACGCGGTGCGCGCCACGCGCTATCCGCCGCACGGCGTGCGCGGCGTCGGCAGCGCCCTGGCGCGCGCTTCGCGCTGGAACCGGGTGCCCGATTACCTGCAGCAGGCCGACGAGCAGATGTGCGTGCTGGTGCAGATTGAAACCCGTGAGGCGGTGAAAAACCTCGACGCCATTCTGCAGGTGGAAGGGGTGGACGGCGTGTTCATCGGCCCGGCGGATCTCAGCGCCGACATGGGCTTCGCCGGCAATCCGCAGCATCCGGAGGTGCAGCGCACCATCGATGACGCCATCGCGCGCATCCGTGCCGCCGGCAAGGCGCCGGGCATTCTGATGGCCAACAAGGCGCTGGCGCAGCGCTATCTGGAAGCCGGCGCGCTGTTCGTCGCGGTAGGGGTGGACACCACCCTGCTGGCGCGGGCGGCGGAAGCCCTGGCGGACGAGTTCAAACAGGGCGGGGCGCAAGCGCCTTCATCGGGAGTCTACTGAACCATGAACCACGTCGATTCGCTGCCGCCGACCAACCCGGCGCAGCAACATAAAGCGTTAACCGCCGCCGAGCAATCGGTGATTAAAAAGTTGTTTCGGCGCCTGATTATTTTCCTGTTCGTGCTGTTTGTTTTCTCTTTCCTCGACCGCATCAACATCGGCTTCGCCGGGCTGACGATGGGCAAAGATCTCGGCCTCAGCTCGACCATGTTCGGGCTGGCGGCGACGTTGTTCTATGTCACCTACGTGATCTTCGGCATTCCCAGCAACATGATGCTGAGCCGGGTCGGCGCGCGGCGCTGGATCGCCACTATCATGGTGCTGTGGGGCGTCGCCTCCACCTGCACCATGTTCGCCACCGGACCGACCAGCCTGTACGTGCTGCGCATGATCGTCGGCATCACCGAGGCCGGCTTTCTGCCGGGCATTCTGGTGTACCTCACCTACTGGTTCCCGGCGTTCTACCGCGCCCGCGCCAACGCCTTGTTCATGATCGCCATGCCGGTGACCATGGCGATCGGCTCGCTGGTCTCCGGCTATATTCTGGCGCTGGACGGGGTGATGAACCTGAAGGGCTGGCAGTGGCTGTTCCTGCTGGAAGGGATCCCGTCGGTGCTGCTGGGCGTGGTGGTGTGGTTCTACCTCGACGACACCCCGGCCAAGGCCAAGTGGCTGACCGACGAGGAAAAAGCCAGCCTGAAGGCGATGATGGAGGCCGACAAGCTGCAGCTGGTGCAACCCAACGGGCCGAGCAGCCACCGCGCGCTGCAGCAGCGCAGCCTGTGGCGCGAGATCTTCACGCCGATCGTGCTGATGTACACGCTGGCCTATTTTTGCCTGACCAACACCCTGAGCGCGATCAATATCTGGACGCCGCAGATCCTGCAAAGCTTCAACCAGGGCAGCAGCAACGTGACGATCGGCATTCTGGCGGCGATCCCGCAGATCTGCACCATCGCCGGCATGGTGTGGTGGAGCAAACGATCCGACAGGCTGCAGGAGCGCAAGCATCACACCGCGTTGCCGTACCTGTTCGCCGCCGCCGGCTGGCTGCTGGCGTCCGCCACCGATCACAGCCTGATCCAGCTGCTGGGGATCGTGATGGCCTCGGTCGGCTCCTTTACCGCCATGGCGATCTTCTGGACCACGCCGGATCAGTCGATCAGCCTGGAAGCGCGCGCGGTGGGGATCGCGGTGATCAACGCCACCGGCAATATCGGATCGGCGCTCAGCCCGCTGTTGATCGGCTGGTTCAAGGATCTGACCGGCAGCTTCAACTCCGGGCTGTATTTCGTCTCGGCGCTGCTGATCGTCGGCGCCGTGCTGGTGTGGCGCATCCCGATGAAGGATTCACGCCCGAGGGCGACGCCTTGATGCGCAAGTGGGCATGATTGCAGGAGGTCATGAGGTGCGGAAAAGTACCGGCTTTATCGCCAACATCGATATTTGCAAAGAGTATGACGCGCGCTACGCCGCCGACGAGGTGCACTACGAAACTTTCGCCGGGCTGGCGGCATTCTTCGGCCGCGACATGCAGGTGCACTGGCACGACTGCTTCTTCCAGGTGCATTTCCTGGAAACCGGCAAGATAGAGCTGCAGCTCGACGATCAGCACTATTCGGTGCAGGCGCCGCTGTTCATCCTCACGCCGCCGTCGGTGCCGCATGCGTTCTTTACCGAACCGGACAGCGACGGCCACGTGCTGACGGTGCGCCAGGAGCTGATTTGGCCGCTGCTGGAGCGCCTGTATCCCGGCAGCAACCTGGCGCTGGACATGCCGGGCATCTGCCTGTCGCTGGCCGACGCGCCGCAGGAGCTGACGGCGCTCAGCCACTATTGGGCGCTGATCCGCCGCGAGTTTGCGCAGAACCTGGCCGGGCGCGAACAGACGCTGGCGCTGCTGGCGCAGGCGGTGTTCACGTTGCTGTTGCGCAATACCGCGCTGGAAGACAGCGCCAACAGCGGCGTGCGTGGCGAACTGCAGCTGTTTCAACGCTTCAACAAGATGGTGGACGAGCGTTTCCGCGAGCATCTGCCGGTGCCGGAGTATGCGCAGGCGCTGGGAGTGACCGAATCGCGGCTCAACGACCTGTGCCGGCGCTTCGCCAACCGGCCGCCCAAGCGGCTGATCTTCGATCGGCTGCTGCGCGAGGCCAAGCGCATGCTGCTGTTCAGCGCCTGCACGGTGCATGAAACCGCCTACAGCCTCGGCTTCAAGGATCCGGCCTATTTCGCCCGGTTTTTCAATCGGCTGGAAGGCTGTTCCCCCTCGACCTACCGCGCGGCGCAACACGCCCTTTCGTAACCGCGATCACAGTTTGCCGCGAAAGCGGCAAACTGACCTGAAAAGTACCGGCGATTGCCGCAAAAGTCTCTTCTCGAAACCGGCTTTGGCAGCTTCAATTAAGCAACCAAAAGAAAACATTATTTTAACAAATGGCCGGCTCCACGGCCTGAAAAATGCCGATTACGAGGAAGACCCGATGAAACCAGAAGACTTTCGTGCCGACAGCAAACGCCCGTTCACCGGCGCCGAATACCTGAAAAGTTTGCAGGACAGCCGCGAAATTTACATTTACGGCGAGCGCGTGAAAGACGTCACCACCCACCCGGCGTTCCGCAATGCGGCGGCGTCTGTCGGCCAGCTGTACGACGCGCTGCACGATCCGGCCAGCCAGGATCGCCTGTGCTGGAATACCGACACCGGCAACGGCGGCTACACCCACAAGTTCTTCCGCTATGCCCGCAGCCCGGAAGAGATGCGCCAGCAGCGCGACGCCATCGCCGACTGGTCGCGCCAAAGCTACGGCTGGATGGGGCGCACGCCGGACTACAAGGCGGCCTTCGGCTGCGCGCTGGGCGCTTATCCGGAGTTCTACGGCCAGTTCGCCGACAACGCGCGCCACTGGTACAAACGCATTCAGGAAACCGGGCTCTATTTTAACCACGCTATCGTCAACCCGCCGATCGATCGTCATAAGCCGGTCAACGAGGTGAAGGACGTCTACATTCAGGTGGAGAAAGAGACCGACGCCGGCATCATCGTCAGCGGCGCCAAAGTGGTGGCCACCAACTCGGCGTTGACCCACTACAACTTCATCGGCTTCGGTTCGGCGCAGGTGATGGGCGATAACCCGGACTTCGCGCTGATGTTCGTGGCGCCGATGGACGCCGAAGGGGTGAAGCTGATTTCGCGCGCCTCCTACGAGCTGGTGGCCGGCGCCACCGGTTCGCCGTTCGACTACCCGCTAACCAGCCGCTTCGACGAGAACGACGCCATCCTGATCATGGATCATGTGTTGATCCCGTGGGAAAACGTGCTGATCTACCGCGATTTCGACCGCTGCCGCCGCTGGAGCACCCAGGGCGGTTTCGCCCGGCTGTTCCCGCTGCAGGCCTGCGTGCGCCTGGCGGTGAAGATGGATTTCATCACCGCGCTGCTGCAAAAGAGCCTCTCGTGCACCGGCGTGCTGGAGTTCCGCGGCGTGCAGGCCGATCTGGGCGAAGTGGTGGCTTGGCGCAACCTGTTCTGGTCGCTGAGCGACGCGATGTGCGCCGAAGCCACGCAATGGGAAAACGGCGCCTACCTGCCGGATTCCGCCGCGCTGCAAACCTACCGCGTGATGGCGCCGATGGCCTACACCAAGGTGAAACACATCATCGAGAAGAACGTCACCAGCGGCCTGATCTACCTGCCGTCCAGCGTGCGCGACATGAACAATCCGGAGATCGACAAGTACCTGGCGCGCTACGTGCGCGGATCGGACGGCATGGATCACGTCGAACGCATCAAGATCCTCAAGCTGATGTGGGATGCGATCGGCAGCGAATTCGGCGGCCGTCACGAGCTGTATGAGATCAACTACGCCGGCAGCCAGGATGAGATCCGCCTGCAGTGCCTGCGCCACGCGCAGGGATCCGGCAACATGGATCGCATGATGCAGATGGTCGACAAGTGCCTGGCCGATTACGATCAGCACGGCTGGAAGGTGCCGCACCTGCGGAACAATGACGATATTAATCAGTTGGATAATCTGCTGAAGTAATTCAGGAGGAGGTTGTATGTCTCAGGAAAATGAACAGCGGTTGCGCTTTCGCGACGCGATGGCCAGCCTGTCGGCGGCGGTGAATATCGTCACCACCGACGGCCCGGCGGGGCGCTGCGGCATCACCGCCACGGCGGTGTGTTCGGTGACCGATACGCCGCCGACGCTGCTGGTGTGCATCAACCGCAACAGCGCGATGAACCCGGTGTTTCAGGAAAATCGCAGGCTGTGCGTCAACGTGCTCAACCACGAACAGGAACTGATGGCGCGCCACTTCGCCGGCATGACCGGCGTCAGCATGGAAGATCGTTTCAGGCTGGAAGAGTGGCAGCTTGGCGCGTTGGGGCAGCCTGTATTGCGCAATACCCTGGCCAGCCTGGAAGGGGAGATCGAGCAGATCCAGAGCATCGGCACTCACCAGATGTACCTGGTGCAGATCAAGCAGATCGCGCTGAGCGAAGCGGGCAACGGCCTGATCTACTTCAAGCGCAACTTCCATTCGGTGATCCACCAGATGGCGGTGCCGGCCTGAGGCGTGGGGGCGCAGCCCGCTGCGCCCCGCATATCAACTCTTGTTGGCCGCCAGATCGCTCACCAGGCGGTTGACCGGATCGCTCATGTTGGTGAACTTGCTCAGCTCCGAACGGGTCACCACCACGAACACCCCAACGTTTTTCGCCGGGATCATCGCCATGTAGGTAATGAATCCGCCGCCGCCGCCGGTCTTCTGAATGATGCCCGGCAGCCCGTCCTTCGGCGCCATATACACCCAGCCCAATCCCAATGCATCCGCTTGTCCCGGCACGTCCATACCCTTCAGCGACACCAGATCGTGGCGCTGGAAGTACATGGTTTGCTCGCTGGCGGCGGTGGCTTTGCGCGGGCCGCTGGCGCTGGAGGAGAGGAACTGCTGCATCCAGCGCTGCATGTCGCGCGGGGTGGAGTAGACGCCGCCGCTGCCGGCCGCGGCGGTGGTGTCGCGACAGGCGCTCGGGCCGGCCGCCGCCACCATCAGGCGCGAGCACTGTTCGGGGCTCGGCGTCAACGTGGTGTCGACCATGCCGAGCGGCGCGGTGATTTTCTCTTTCAGCAGCGCGCTGTAAGGCTTGCCCGCGGCGCGCGAGAGCGCGTCGGCCAGTAGATCGTACGCCAGGTTGGAATACGCGGCGCGTACGCCCGGCGGCACCGTGACGTTGGCATGCGCCAGCCATTGCCAGCGCTGAGCCTTGGTCGGCCAGGTGAACACCGGCGTTTTCGGCGGCTTTTTGCCCGGCTGCTCGCGCGGCAGCGCGCTGGTGTGGGTCGCCAGGTTCAATAACGTGATCGGCTGGCCGGCGTTGTAAGACGGCACATAGGCGCCCTTGGGAGCGTACTTGCGCAGCGGGTCGGTCAGCTTGACCTGGCCTGCCGCCGCCATTTTCACCATCACTTCGCTGGTCATCAGCTTGGTGATCGAGGCGATGCGGATCAGCGAATCCGGGCGCGGGCGCAGGTTGTTGCCGGGCTTGGTGTCGCCAAAGCTGCGGTTAACCACCTGATTGCCGTCGATCACCACCAGCGCCATGCCGGTGGCGCCGCTGTTGTAGAAAATATGTTCGGCATACTGGTCGACGATTTGCGAAGCCAGCTGCGGGGGCGCGGCCTGCACGGCCAGCGGCGCGGCGCACAGGCCCAGCGCCAGCAATAAAGCGGAGACAGAGTTCTTCAACGGTCGTTATCCATTTAACAATGCAGCGGGAAAGGGCGTTATTCGTCGCCCAGTGTAATGCCCCCAGGCCCCTGCTGCATGTAGAAAAAAGAGCGGTGGCGATAAAAATTTTTAACCGCCGCGGCCTATTGCGCGCGGGCGAAAATGGCGATCACTTCGTCCAGGTGCGCCTTCATCGCCTTGCGGGCGCCGCGCACATCGCGCGCTTCGATCGCCGCCAGGATCGCCCGGTGTTCCAGCTCGGAGCGGTGCGGCATGTCGTCCGGCGTATAGTGGCGCTGCAGCACGCGGAACATGCTGCCGTAGCGGTGGCCGAGCAGATGGCCGATGATGAACGCGTAAGCCGGGTTGCCGCTGGCCTGGGCGATGCGGATGTGGAACAGCCGATCGCCGGGGTGGGTGGCGGAGCCGGCGCGGTTATCGCGGCAGTTCTGCTCATAGGCGGCGCGGATGCCCGCCAGCTCCTCGTCGGTGGCGTGGCGCGCGGCCAGCGCAGCGGTCTCCGGTTCAATCAGCAGGCGGGTTTGCAGCAGTGAAAACGGCGGCAGCTCGGCGTTGAAATCCAGCTCGATATTCAGTTCGTCGTCGATCTCCGCCCACTGGTTGCGGCCGGCCTGGGCCATCACCGACTCCTGCGACGCCGCCGGTGGCGTTTGCGAACGGACGATCACCCCGTTGCCCACTTTGACGTCCACCAGGCCGATCACTTCCAATGCGATCAGCGCCTCGCGCACCGATGCGCGGCTGACCTGCAATTGCTGGGCGAGATCGCGCTCCGAGGGCAGGCGGCTGCCAGGCGGAAATTCGTTATTCTCGATAAGACGTTTGAGCTGGTCGGCTATCTGTCTGTAAATCCTTGGGTTTTCCAGTCGGGTAATCGGCATTTTTGACCTTTGACGATTCGGCGTTCAGTGATTTGGCGCACAATTATGCGACAAGGTGCTTGAGTAATCGTTATTCAAGTGTAAAAAAATGGTTAATTGAAATGTGGTTTCAAGGCTGTTTTATTAACTTATTCCCCCAACGATAACGCGTAAAGCGTCTTTTGTCATGTTAGAGGCCTGACCTTTAATCGCCCTTAGTGGCCTGACCATTAGACCTTTAGGCCGAGGAGTCAAGATGGATTTAACCGGGAAACGCGTACTGATCACCGCCGCCGGGCAAGGGATCGGTTTTACCACCGCCAGGCTGTTCGCCGCCGCCGGCGCCGAAGTGATCGCCAGCGACATCAACCTCGAGCGCCTGCAGGGCTGCGCCGGGATCCGCGCGCTGGCGCTGAACGTCACCGATCCGGCCGCCATCGCGGCGGCGGCGGAGGCGATCGGCCCGATCGATGTGCTGTTCAACTGCGCAGGCGTGGTGCACAGCGGATCGATCCTCGATTGCAGCGAAGATCAGTGGGCGTTCGCGCTCGATCTCAACGTGACCGCGATGTTCCGCATGATCCGCGCTTTCCTGCCGGGCATGTTGGCGCGCGGCAAAGGCTCGATCATCAACATGTCCTCGGTGGCTTCGAGCGTGAAAGGGGTGCCGAACCGCTTCGCCTACGGCGCCAGCAAAGCGGCGGTGATCGGCCTGACGCGCTCGGTGGCGGCGGATTACGTCACCCAGGGCATCCGCTGCAACGCCATTTGCCCCGGCACGGTGGAATCGCCGTCGCTGCGCCAGCGCATCAATGAGCAGGCGCGCGAACAGGGGCGCAGCGAGCAAGAGGTGTATCAGGCGTTCGTCGCCCGTCAGCCGATCGGGCGCATCGGCACCACCGAGGAGATCGCCCAGTTGGCGCTGTATCTGGCCTCCGACGCCAGTTCGTACACCACCGGCACGGTGCAGATCATCGACGGCGGCTGGAGCAACTGAGCCGCCATTTTTGAGAGAGGAACGCATGAAACTTTTACGTTACGGGGAACCCGGGCAAGAGCGCCCCGGGATGTTGGATGCGCAAGGTCGCCTGCGCGATCTGTCGCAGCATATCGCCGACGTGGGCGGCGCCGCGTTATTGCCGGCATCGCTCGCCAAACTGCGCGCGCTGGACAGCGCCGCGCTGCCGCTGGTCGAGGGGCAGCCGCGCCTCGGCGCCTGCGTCGGCGGCATCGGCAAGTTCATCTGCATCGGCCTGAACTACGCCGATCACGCGGCGGAAACCGGCGCGGCCATTCCTGAAGAACCGGTGGTGTTCAACAAATGGACCAGCGCGGTGGTCGGCCCCTACGACCGGGTGGAGATCCCGCGCGGCTCGCAGAAAACAGATTGGGAAGTGGAGTTGGGCGTGGTGATCGGCCTGGGCGGGCGCTACATCAGCGAAGCGGACGCGATGCGCCACGTCGCCGGTTATTGCGTGATCAACGACGTCTCAGAACGCGAATATCAAATTGAGCGCGGCGGCACCTGGGACAAGGGCAAAGGCTGCGACACCTTCGGGCCGATCGGGCCCTGGCTGGTGACCGCCGACGAGATCGCCGATCCGCACAGCCTGAACCTGTGGCTGGAGGTGGACGGCAAGCGCTATCAGGACGGCAACACCAGCACCATGATCTTCCGCATTCCGCAGATCGTCAGCTACCTCAGCCGCTTTATGAGCCTGCAGCCGGGCGACGTGATCTCCACCGGCACGCCGCCGGGCGTCGGCATGGGGCAGAAACCGCAGCCCATCTACCTGCGGGCGGGCCAGACGATGCGTCTGGGCATCGAAGGGCTGGGCGAACAGCGCCAGCAAACCGTACAGGCTTAACCGGGAGCGCCGCCATGACCACCATTACCGCACTGCGGGTTGAAGACATTCGTTTCCCCACGTCGCTGGGGCTGGACGGATCCGACGCCATGAATCCGGATCCCGACTATTCCGCCGCCTACGTGATCCTGGAGACCGATCGCGCGGATCTCAGCGGCCACGGGCTGACGTTCACCATCGGGCGCGGCAACGAGATCTGCTGCGCGGCGATCCGCGCGCTGGAGCATCAGATCGTCGGCGAGCGGCTGGAGGATATCGTCGCCGACATGGGCGCCTTCTGGCGGCGCTTCACCAGCGACAGCCAGCTGCGCTGGATCGGGCCGGACAAAGGCGCCATTCACCTGGCGACCGGCGCGGTGGTCAACGCGGTGTGGGATCTGTGGGCCAAATCGGTCGGCAAGCCGGTGTGGCGGCTGGTGGCAGAGATGACGCCGGAGGAGCTGGTGCGCTGCATCGATTTCCGTTACATCACCGACTGCATCACGCCGCAGGAGGCGCTGGCGCTGCTCCAGCAGCGGGCCGAGGGCAAAGAACGCCGCCTGGAACGGCTGCTGCAGGAAGGGTATCCCTGCTACACCACTTCGGCAGGGTGGCTGGGTTATCCGGACGACAAGCTGCGCCGCCTGTGCCAGGAAGCGGTCGACGCCGGTTTCTCCTACCTGAAGCTGAAGGTCGGGCGCGATCTGGAAGACGACATCCGCCGGGTGCGCATCGCGCGTGAGGTGATCGGCCCGGATCGCCGGCTGATGATCGACGCCAACCAGGTGTGGGAAGTCGATGAAGCCATTCCGTGGGTGAAGCATCTGGCGTTCGCCAAGCCCTGGTTTATCGAAGAGCCGACCAGCCCGGACGACGTGGAAGGGCATCGCCGTATCCGCGAAGGGGTGGCGCCGGTCAAGGTGGCCACCGGTGAGATGTGCCAGAACCGCATCATGTTCAAGCAGTTCATCATGCGCGGCGCGGTGGACGTGGTGCAGATCGACGCCTGTCGGCTTGGCGGCGTCAACGAAGTGCTGGCGGTGATGCTGATGGCGGCCAAATATCAGCTGCCGGTCTGCCCGCACGCTGGCGGCGTCGGGCTGTGCGAATACGTGCAGCACCTGTCGATGATCGACTTCCTGTGCATCGCCGGCACCCACGAAGGCCGGGTGATCGAGTACGTCGATCATCTGCATGAACACTTTGTCGATCCCTGCGTGATCAACGGCGCGGCCTACATGCCGCCGAGCCGTCCCGGTTACTCGATCGAGATGCATCAGGCGTCGATCGAGCAGTATCGGTTCCGCGGGTGAGGCGGGAGGATCGCATGCCGCGCATCGACGCTCACCAGCACTACTGGCGCTACCACCCGCAGCATTACCCGTGGATCGACGAGCGGATGCGCGTGCTGCGGCAGGATTTCGATCCGCCCCGGCTGCGGCCGCTGTTGCAGGAACACGGTTTCGACAGCGCGCTGGCGGTGCAGGCGCGCCCCAGCGAGGAAGAGACGCTGGCCTTGCTGGCGCTGGCTGAGCAGAGCGAGGGCGTATGCGGCGTGGTGGGGTGGCTGGATATCGCTTCGCCACAGCTGGCGCAGCGTCTGGAAACTTTGCGGCCTTATCGCGCGCTGCGCGGGGTGCGCCATCAGGTGCAGGACGAAGCGGATCCGGCGGCCTGGCTGGCGCGGCCGGAGGTGGCACGCGGCATGCAAACGCTGCAGCGCGCCGGGTATGTGTACGAGATCCTGGTGACGCACCGGGAGCTGGCGGCCGCGGCGGCGTTTGCCGGCCGCCACGACCAACACTGGCTGGTGCTGGATCACCTCGGCAAGCCGGATATCGCGCGCGGTGCGCGGCACTGGGCGCAGCAAATCCGGCCTTTGGCGGCGCTGCCGCACGTGGCCTGCAAGCTCTCGGGGCTGATCACCGAGGCGCCGGGCGGCCGGTGGCGCGCGGAAGAACTGCTGCCGTTCTTCTATGCCGCGCTGGAGGCGTTCGGCCCGCAGCGGCTGATGTTCGGCTCCGACTGGCCGGTGTGCCTGTTGGCCGGCGACTACCGCCAGGTGGTGCAACTGTGCGAACAGGCGCTGTCGACGCTGGGGGCCGCCGAACAGGCGGCGATTTGGGGCGGTACCGCCTGGCGAATTTACGGTTTAACGGAGTCTGGTTATGGATCTGTATCTGCAAGATAAGGTGGTGTTGGTTACCGGCGGCGGTTCCGGCATCGGCGCGGCGATTTCTCATGTGCTGGCCGAGGAAGGGGCGATCCCGGTGCTGGTCACTAACGCCGCGCCGGAGGCGGCGCTGCTGGCCGATTTGCAGCGGCTGCAGCCGCGCACCGGGGTGATCCTCACCGAATTGTGCGATGAGGCGGCCTGCCGCCGGGCGGTCAGCCAGACGCTGGCGACCTTCGGCCGCATCGACGGACTGGTGAATAACGCCGGGGTCAATGACGGCGTCGGGCTGGAGGCGGGGCGCGAGGCGTTCGTCGGTTCGCTGGAAAAGAACCTGGTGCACTACTACCTGATGGCGCACCTGTGCCAGGCGGCGCTGCGGGAGAGCCGGGGCGCCATCGTCAACATCGCCTCCAAGACCGCGCTCAGCGGCCAGGGCGGCACCAGCGGCTACACCGCCGCCAAGGGCGCGGTGCTGGCGCTGACGCGCGAATGGGCGGTGTCGCTGCGCCATGACGGGGTGCGGGTGAACGCGGTGGTGCCGGCGGAGGTGATAACCCCGCAGTACCAGCGCTGGCTCAACACCTTCGCCGAGCCGCAGCGGCAGATGGATAAAATCACCGCGCGCATCCCGCTCGGGCAGCGCATGACCACGCCGCAGGAGATCGCCGACACCGTGGCGTTTCTGCTCTCGTCGCGGTCATCGCACACCACCGGGCAGTGGCTGTCGGTGGACGGCGGCTACCTGCATCTCGATCGGGCGCTGACGTGAGCGGCGCGGCGGCAGGGCGGCGCCGTTTCTGCCAGGCGCTCGATCTGATTGACTCACCGGCGCTGATTGCGGAGTACCAGCAGCATCATCAGCGCATTTGGCCGGGCATCGCCGCGCATTTGCGCGAGCACGGCATTCTTGACATGGAAATTTACCGGTTGGGCACCCGGCTGTTCATGATCGTGGAGGTCAGCGCCGATTTCGACGCCGCGCGCTTTGACGCCGCCAGCCTGAACAACCCCGAAGTACAGCGATGGGAAGCGCTGATGTGGCACTACCAGGCCGCCACCCCCTGGACGCCGCAGGGCGAAAAATGGGTGGAAATGGCGCGGATTTTCTCTCTGCAACAGCAATAACGCCAACATCATCATCGCCAGACGATACGAGGGTATCACCATGCTTGCTGAAAAAAGTGCGGCCTCCGCGCAGCCGGGCGTCCCCGTGACCGCCAATCTGCGCTGGGCCTTTATCCTGGTCACCAGCCTGTTCTTCATGTGGGGGCTGTCCTACGGCCTGCTGGACGTATTAAACAAACATTTTCAGGAGACGTTGCACGTCACCAAGGCGCAGTCGGGGCTGCTGCAGGCGGCCTACTTCGGTGCCTATTTCCTGGTGGCGCTGCCCGCCGGGTACTTTATGGATCGCAAGGGTTATAAGGCGGGCATTCTGGTCGGGCTGTGCCTGTACGCGCTGGGGGCGCTGCTGTTCGTGCCGGCGGCGTCGGCCAACAGCTTCGGCGTATTCCTGTTTGCGCTGTTCGTTATCGCCAGCGGCCTGGGCTGCCTGGAAACGGCGGCCAACCCGTACGCCACGGTGTTGGGCGACGCGCAGGGCGCCGAACGGCGGCTCAACCTGGCGCAGTCGTTCAATGGCCTCGGGCAGTTTATCGGCCCGCTGATCGGCGGCACGCTGTTCTTCTCCGCCGGCCAGTCCGCCGGCGACGGCGATCAGAGCGCGGTGAAGATGACCTATGTGGCGATCGCCGCGCTGGTGCTGCTGATCGCGCTGTTGTTCAGCCGCACCCGGCTGCCGGCGATCCGCGAAGAGGAAAAACCGGTGCACGGCGTGATAGCGCAGGGATTGTGGCAGCATCCGCATTTCGTCGGCGGGGTTATCACACAGTTCTTCTACGTGGCGGCGCAGGTGGGCGTGGGGGCGTTCTTCATCAACTACGCCACCGAGCACTGGCGCGAGGTGTCTAACCAGAACGCCTCTTACCTGCTGTCGATCGCCATGATCTGCTTTATGGTCGGGCGCTTCTTCAGCACCTGGTTGATGGGGCGAGTCAAACCGGCGACGCTGCTGGCGGTCTATGCGCTGATCAACATCGCGCTGTGCGGCGTGGTGATGCTGAGCGTCGACGGCGTATCGGTGGTGGCGCTGATCGCGGTGTTCTTCTTTATGTCGATCATGTTCCCGACCATTTTCGCCCTGGGGGTGAAAAATTTGGGTAAACACACCAAGCGCGCCAGCTCCTTTATGATCATGGCGATCGTCGGCGGCGCCATCATGCCGTACTTTATGGGGGCGCTGGCCGACCGTTACAGCACCGCGCTCTCTTATCTGCTGCCGCTGCTGTGCTTCGCGGTGGTGCTGGTTTACGGCCTGCGGCAGCGCCGCGCCTGATTCACCCCGGCGGCGAATCGGCTTTCGCCGCCGCTTTCGGCATCTGCCGCCGGGTTCCCATCAGGATGGCCAACGCCAGCAGCAGCACCAGGCCGGACAGCGCGCCGTTTATCGTCAGGCCGCCGGCATCCACCACCAGCCCGCCCACCAGTGAACCGCAGGAAATCGCCAGGTTAAACAGCGCGATATACAGCGAAGAGGCGACCTCGGCCGCATCGGGAGCCGCCTTGAGCATCCACGCCATCAGCGCAACGGAAACGCCACCGTAGGCGATGCCCCACAGCAGCAGGAAGGCGCCGCCGCTCAGCGGCGCGTGGCCCAGCAGCGGCAGCAGCAGGACGGCGAGCGCCAGCCCGAGGGCGATCAGCGCCAGGGTGCGGCGCAGCCGTTTGGCGGCGGCCTGGCCAGCGATGAAATTCCCGACGAGGCCGGCGATGCCGTAGGCGAACAGCAGCGGCCCCACCCAGCGGCTCTCGATACCGGAGACCGTCTGCAGCAGCGGACGGACAAAGGTGTAAGCCATAAAGTGACCGGCGACCAGCAGAAACGTCAGCAGCAGCCCGGTCAGCAGCCGGCGATTCGCGCGCTGCGCGGTGAACGACCGCCAGCTTATCGCCTGCGTGACCGGCAGCGGCGGCAGCACGCACACCAGCAGCAGCAGGGTCAGCGCCGCCAGAACGGCGACCGCCAGAAACGCCAGGCGCCAGCCCAGCGCTTCGCCGAGGAATACCCCGAGCGGCACGCCGAACACCGAGGCCGCCGCTACGCCGCCGAAGATGACGGACAGCGCCAATCCGACTGAGGCCGGCGGCACCAGGCGTTCCGCCAGCCCGCCGGCGATGGCCCAGATACCGCCGATGCAAAAACCCAGCAGGATGCGCGCGGCGAACAGCAGGGCCAGGGAGGTGGCGGCGGCGGCCAGCAGGTTGGCGGCGATCAGCAGCAGCAGAAAGCCCGCCAACAGGCTGCGGCGGTCCGTGCGCCGGGCGCCCAGCACCACCAGCGGGGCGAACAGCGCGGCGAACAGGGCCGGCAGGGAAATCAGCAGCCCGGCGCGGCCGATCGTCGCGTTCAGGGTATTGACGATCGGGGTCAGCAGCCCGACGGGCAGCATTTCTGCGGTGACGACGCTAAAGGTGGACAGGCCGACCGCGAAGGTCGCCAGCCACGCTTTTGCGCCGCCGTCGGCGTGTAAGGCACTCATAATGACTCTCCCAACAGATGAAGAACCCCAGTGTATCCGCGCCAAAATGGCTGATAAACTGGCATTAATGCGCAACATTGGGGACAAATCGTGGCTAATTTACCGTCTATGCCGTTGGATAACCTGACCGACCTGCTGGTATTCATTCGCGTCGCCGACGCCTGCAGCTTCACGCTGGCGGCCGAGAGGCTGGGCATCTCCCGTTCGGCGGCGGGCAAATGCGTGACCCGATTGGAGGCGCGATTGGCGACCCGGCTGCTGCAGCGCACCACGCGCAGCGTCAGCCTGACCGAAGACGGCGCGGTGTTTTATGAGTATGCGCAGCGTATCCTGTCGCAGGCCGAAGAGGCGGAAACGGCGCTTAATACGCGGCGGCAAACCCCGCGCGGGCGGCTGCGGCTGGATGTGCCGGTCTCGTTGGGGCGGTTGCACATTTTGCCGATTTTGCGGGAGTTTTTGGCGCAGTGGCCGGAGGTGGACGCCGACGTCAGCTTCTCCGACGATTACAGCGATTTGGTGCGCGACGGCATCGACGTGGCGATCCGCGTCGGCGGCAGCGACGACAGCCGCCTGGTGCGGCGGGTGCTCGCGCCGCATCGCCTGATCACCTGCGCGGCGCCGGACTATCTGGCGCGGCACGGTACGCCTGGGAAACCGGAAGCGTTGGGCGATCATGAGACGCTGGTCTTCAGCCATCAGGGGCTGCCGGCGCCGTGGCGCTATCGGGTTAACGGTCAACTGCACGAACAGCCGGTGCGCGGCCGGATGCGTTTCAACAACGTCGAGGCATTGCGTGATGCGGCCGTCGCCGGGGCCGGTCTGTGTCAGGTAGGAGCGTTTCTGGTCGGCGAGCAGATTGCGGCCGGCACGCTGGTGCCGGTGTTGGAGCGCTATTGTCGCCCGGGGCCGCCGATCTGCGCCGTCTATCCCAGCCGGCGCCACCTCTCCCCCAAGGTGAAACTGTTTCTGGCGGCGATCGAACGGCGCTGGCAGGGCAAGGCGATTTGGGAAAGCGCCTAGCGCGAGCGGTTCATGCCGCTTGCACGGCCAGCGTTCGCCGCATTAAGCGATAGCCGCCGGCCGCCACCAGCAGTACGACCAGGCCGGCCGTGAGCGTGACGCCAAAGCCGGCCTTGATCCCCACCGCATCGATCGCCAGCCCCGCCAAGGCGGCGCCGAGCGCCACGCCAACCCCCAGGCCGGTCACCATCCAGGTCAATCCTTCCGTCAAGCGTGAAGGCGGCACGAGGCGTTCAACTAACCCCATGGCGACGATCATGGTCGGCGCGAAAAACAGTCCGGCGACAAACATCGCCGCCGCCAGCGTTAAGACATTGTGCCCCCACAGCAGCGGCAGCGTGGTGAGTGCGGTGGCGAAGGCGGCGTATAAGAACTGCCGAGGCAATGGGGACGGCAGCTTTATTGCGCCGAAAATCAGCCCGGCGAGGCAGGAGCCGCCTGCGTAAACCGACAGCACGATGCTGGCGGCGGCCGGCTGCCCCTGCTGCTCGGCGAAGGCCACGCTGATGACGTCCACGGTGCCGACGATGGTGCCCAGCGCGATCAGCGCCAGCACCAGGATCTGCATCGACGGCATGGCCAGGATGGCGCGCTGCCGCTGGTTATTGCGGGGATAAACCGGGGGCTGAGTGCTTTTTTGCCAGGCGAATGCCGAAACGCCCGCCACCAGAAGCAGCGCGGCCGCCAGAGGGCCGGCTTCAGGGAAAAGCGCAACGCTGAGCCCCACGGCGATCGGCGGGCCGACGATAAAGGCGACCTCATCCAACACCGACTCGAATGAAAACGCCGTGTGCAGCTGCGGCGTGCCGCGATAAATTTCGCTCCAGCGGGCTCTGACCATCGCGGAGATGCTGGGCATGCCGCCCGCGAGCGCGGCGAAGACGAACAGCGTCCAGTCCGGCGCCCGATAGTGGGTGCAGATCAGCAGCAGCAACAGGGCGAGTGCGCTGACCCCGGTGGCGTAGGGCAGCACGCGGTTTTGGCCGTAGCGGTCCGCCGCGCGTGCGATTTGCGGCGCGAGCAGCGCCATGGAAAAGGCGAATGTCGCCGCCACCGCACCCGCCAGCCAATAGGAGCCGCGTACCTGCGAAAGCATGGTGATGATGCCGATACCGGTCATTGAGATCGGCAGGCGCGCGATCAACCCGGCAGAGGAAAACGCCTTGCTGCCCGGTGCGCTGAACAGTGTGAAATAAGGATTTGCCATGAATAGGGTTCCTGAATGTTGGCGGCTCGGTATTCGCGCAATGCCCATCATTGACATACGCCACGTATGTTACGTTAATTGACATACATGGCGTATGTCAATTATAACGTCATCAATGGCGAGACGGGAGTGAATCCATGGCACGTAAAGCGCGCACAGAAATGATTGAAGAAACCCGGCGTAAGCTGGTGGCGGCCGCCCGTCAGCAGTTCGGCGGCGTGGGGTATGCCGAGACGGTGATGGATGAGCTTACTGCGCAAGCCGGTATGACGCGCGGTGCGCTCTATCACCATTTTGGCGACAAGAAGGGATTGTTTTTGGCCGTCGTGCAGGAAATCGACGCCGAAATGGATGCGCGCCTGGCCGACATTACGGCGAGCACGCCGGATGACTGGGAGGCCTTCGCGGGGCGTTGCCGCGGTTATCTGATCATGATGACGGAGCCGCAATCGCAGCGCATTCTGTTGCGCGATTCGCCCTCGGTGCTGGGAGCCGACTATCTGCAGGCCAGCAAGCTGGGTTGCATCACCTGGATGACGGGGGCCTTACAGGCGTTGATGGCGCAGCGGCGTATCGCTACCGCCGAACCGGAAGCGCTGGCGCATTTAATCAATGGCGGCCTGATGGATGCTGCGCTGTGGGTCGCCCATCAGCCGGAAAAAGACGTGGCGCTGGAGCAGGCCTTGGCCAGTTTGAACCTGTTGTTGAACGGGCTGCGTTCCACCTCTGCTTAAGTTTTACTGGCGGCCGCCGCGCCGTTTCGGCGGCGGCTTAAGGGTGAATGACGACGGGCTGGACGTTTTGCGCCAGCTGGATATTGTTGCGGCCGCTGTGTTTCGCCAGATAGAGCGCGGCGTCGGCTGCGCCTATCGCCGATTCGATGTCCAGTTTTTCCAGCGCGGAGATGCCGGCGCTAAGCGTCAGCGTGCCGCTGTGCTGCGGGCTGGCGCCGTGCGGGATGTTCAGTTCCGCCACGCGTTGGCGCACCCGCTCGGCCAGCTGCGCCGCGTAGCCTTCGTGCACGTTGGTCAGCAGCACCAAAAACTCTTCCCCGCCGTAACGCACCACGATATCGCGCGAACGCACCGCATCGCGGATGGCGACCGCCACCTGCACCAAAGCCCGATCGCCCATGGCGTGGCCGTAGCTGTCGTTGTAGACCTTGAAGTGGTCGATATCCAGCAATAGCACGTAATGGTGGCCGGTTTGCGGTTCCAGCAGCATAGTGATCTTATTCTCCAGCCCACGTCGGTTATAAAGGCCGGTCAGGGGATCGAGCATGCTCAAATTATTGAATTTGTCCCGCTCGTTATACAGGTTGGCCACCAGCGCGTGGGTAAAGATTTCACTGCGTTTCAACATCAGGTGGTGAATGGAGAAAGCGATAATAGGTAATAGCGTGGTGAATAATATCCGCAGGGTATTATGCATGCCGTCTAAAGCCAGGATCATCATTGCGGAAGGTACGGCGTGTAAACAAAAGGCGGTAAAGTTATCCGTCAGAGAAATAGCGCTGATAAAAAAGATGCTAAACAAACTAATTAATAAAAAATCTTGGTTATTCGGTAGGCAATATTGACTTTTAACGTAAATATGTGCGGCCCAGAGCAGGCCAAGTACGCTGGCGAACAGGTTGAGTTTGCACAAATATTTACGTGGCGTTTGCAGGGAAAATAGCGCCGCTACCAGACAAAATAGCGGTATACATAATAAAGGTAGGGTAAATGCGGGCGTATCCCTAAAAGGGAACAATAATGTAAATACGGAAGAGGCGGCATTCATTATCAGAAAAAGAAATAATGCCAGGCGCTGCTTGCTGTTCAGTAATTCCTGATAAGAACGGGCGTTCATACGGAGGTCACTCTTTGCAAAGTCGTTCTGTCGAATAATTAAGGTTGAGAAGCATTCCTTTGGCGCGAATATCCACTTGAATTGCATGGTTGAGGATTGTGATTATTATCATGCAAACAGGACTAGGAATTTTCTTATGTCAAATTATCATTTTTTCATGCTGGTGTCATCTGGGTTTGGTCAGCGCAGTGAAAATGATGCGGCGGCCAAAAAAGTGTTATATGATATTGGTTATCATTATCACTTGAAGGGGGTTGTCATGCTTACCGCCATGATTGCCGCGTGCGGGCTGTGGGGCGTCAGTTGGTGCCTCGGGGATCGCCTGGCCAGCGCCTGGGGCGTTTTGCTGCCTTGTGCGCTGATGCCGCTGCTGGCCTTGATCGACCTGGATATGGTGCAGTTGCGCACCCTGATCGTGATAGCGATGTTGGCCACGCTGGTCATGTTGTTCAACAGCCGGCTGCGCCACTATCTGCTGTTGCCTTCCTGCATGGCGCTGGCGGGCGGCCTGGCGGCAGTCAGCCTCAACTTCAGCTTTGGGTGAAACGCCAGAAACGGCAAAACCACGCTTAAGCGTGTTTATCATCAATGCGTTGGGATTTTTTCGAAGTAACTACCGGAGAGATCATCAATTGGTGCGAAGAGAGGGACTTGAACCCTCACGTCCGTAAGGACACTAACACCTGAAGCTAGCGCGTCTACCAATTCCGCCACC
>OKKX01000026.1_pt1 | contig 74728 bp, 93 predicted proteins | sample 1611461 | NCBI WGS metagenome assembly OKKX01 (sample SAMN04436746, study PRJEB24849) | human gut metagenome | biome: human gut; feature: NICU; material: stool | host: Homo sapiens | place: USA: Saint Louis, MO | collected 2011-01-04
TAAACATTATGCCGCGAAAGGAAGACTTGAACCAAATCATAAAATCGATTCAGCTGGCGGAAATCCTCTTCTGAATAATTTCGCGCATCAAAATAAATGTGCTGGTTAAATACCAGACCCTACGAGGTGAATCAATGCCAGGAGGGGTAAAACTTTGACGTGTGCCACAAAAAAGCACCCGAAAAGGTGCTTTTTTACACATTATTTACAAGCTGGCACTACTGTTGCAGCTCTTTCTCAGTGAAGAGATCGGCGAACAGCGCGGTGCTTAAATAACGCTCACCTGAGGAAGGCAGGATAACCACAATATTCTTATTGGTAAAGGCCTCATCTTCCTGCAGCTTCAGCGCGGCGGCAACGGCGGCCCCGGAAGAGATACCCGCCAGGATGCCTTCTTCTTCCATCAGGCGGCGCGCCGTGGAGATAGCTTCCTCGTTGGTAATGCCGATCACTTTGTCGACCAGCTTCAGATCCAGGTTGCCAGGAATGAAGCCGGCGCCGATACCCTGAATTTTGTGCGGACCCGGCTTGAGCTCTTCCCCCGCCAGCGCCTGGGCGATCACCGGGGAATCGGTCGGTTCAACGGCGACGGTGATCAGATCTTTTTTACCTTTGGTGTTTTTGATATAGCGGCTGACGCCGGTCAGCGTTCCGCCGGTACCTACGCCGGAGATAAACACATCCACCTGACCATCGGTATCTTCCCAGATTTCCGGGCCGGTAGTCTTCTCGTGGATTTCCGGGTTAGCCGGGTTGCTGAACTGCTGCAGCAGCAGGAATTGTTCCGGGTTGCTGGCGACAATCTCTTCCGCTTTCTGGATAGCGCCTTTCATGCCTTTGGCGCCTTCGGTCAGCACCAGGTTGGCGCCCAGGGCTTTCAGCAGCTTACGACGCTCGATGCTCATGGTTTCCGGCATGGTCAGCGTCAGTTTGTAGCCGCGGGCCGCCGCCACGTAGGCGAGGGCGATACCGGTGTTGCCGCTGGTCGGCTCGACCAGTTCCACGCCAGGTTTCAGAACGCCGCGCTTTTCAGCATCCCAGATCATATTGGCGCCGATACGGCATTTTACGCTAAAGCTCGGGTTACGAGATTCTACCTTTGCCAGGATACGGCCATTACCGATGCGGTTCAGTCGTACCAGCGGCGTATGACCGATAGTCAGGGAGTTGTCTTCAAAAATCTTACTCATGGCCCGTCCTTAACTGTATGAAATTTGGGGGTACGGCATCAGCATACCCGCTTAAAGAATATGCGGAAGTAAGGATTTAGCATATCTATATGCGGAAGGGAAATAATGATAAGCAAGAAGGAATAAGCGCGATATAAGGGAGCGGCCTTTGCCGCCCCCAAGTGAAGGTGTTACCGCTATTTCCAGCTGGCGTGTCTATTGCGATAGCAATCGACCCACATGGCGGTGGCGCCGCAGATAGCTACCGGAAGGATCACCAGGTTTAACACCGGGATCATTGTGAACAGGCTGGTGAGCGCCCCAAACTGCATATTCATCACTTTGCGACTGCGCAGCGCTTCGCGCATGGTTTTGAAGGGAACCTTGTGATTATCAAAGGGATAATCACAGTATTGAATCGCCAGCATCCATGCGCTGAACAGGAACCAGAGTACCGGGGCTACCGTCTGGCCAACGCCGGGAATAAAGTAGAGCAGCAACAGCACGATGGCGCGCGGCAGATACCAGGCCAGCTTCTGCCACTCACGCTTCATAATCCGCGGAATATCTTTCATGATGCCAAAGACGCCGACGTCCGGCGGGGTAGCGCCGGTCAGGCGCGCTTCCAGCTGTTCCGCCAGCAGGCCGCTGAACGGCGCGGCTATCCAGTTGGCGATCGTCGAAAAGAAGTAGCCAAACACCAGCAGGATTGAGAGCACTACCACCGGCCACAGCAGGTAGTTTAGCCACTGCAGCCAGTCCGGCACATGGCTCATCAGCGAGGGGATCAAGCTGCCGAGACGGGTAAACAGCCACCAGAAGGCAGCGCCCATCAGCAGCACGTTAACCAGTAAAGGCAGGAAGACATAACGCCGTATGCCCGGCAGCCCGATGAGTTTCCAGCCCTGCGAAAAATAATAAACGCCGCTGCGCGGGGTCGGTGCGGATGATGAAACCATAGCCAGGCATTGCTCCTTTTTTAACATCCGGTGTGAATGCTCGCTTATTTTATCGGGTCGTCAGACAATAACCAGTTAGGAAATGTTCGAAAAAACAGCAAAAAGCACGATTTAGTTCATCTTTATGTGGTGAAAGCGACCGACGCACTTGCACTTGAGGTAATCGGCAAATACTCTTAGTGAGTAAATGTTTGCCGTGGTGGCAAGGTGTTAGAACAACAGAGAATATAATGATGCAGGATTTGCGTCTGATATTAATCATTGTTGGCGCGATCGCCATAATCGCTTTACTGGTACATGGTTTCTGGACCAGCCGTAAAGAACGTTCTTCGATGTTTCGCGATCGCCCACTGAAACGTATGAAGTCGCGCGACGATGAGTCGGAAAACGACGACTTTGATGATAATGTTGAAGGCGTAGGAGAAGTCCGCGTTCATCCGGTGACTCACGCCCCGCACGGCGCGCATGGGGAGCATGAAGCCCCTCGTCAGTCGCCGCAGCACCAGTACCAGCCGCCTTACGAGCGCCAGATGCAGCAGCCTGCGCGTCCTGAAGAACCGGTTCGCCAGCCGCCGCAGCCGCCGCGCCAGGCCCCGGTTCCACCGCAGCAACAGCCTGCGCCGCATGCGGCTCCGCAGCCTGGCTGGCAACAGCCGCAACCTGCGCAGCCGCCCGTACAACCGCAACACCAGCCGCAGCCTGTTGTGCAGCAGCCTGTCGCGCCGCAACCGGTGACGCCGACCGTCGCTCAGCCGCAGCCAGCCGCCCCGCAGCAGCCTGCGCCACAGCCTGTTGCCGCGTCGCAGCCCGCCGTCGCGGAACCGCAGCCGGTAGAGCCGCAGCAGCCCGCCGCGCCGCAGCCGAAAGAGCGCAAAGAGACGGTCATTGTGATGAACGTCGCCGCGCATCATGGCGCCCAGCTTAACGGTGAAGTGCTGATCAACAGTATCCAGCAGGCCGGCTTTAAGTTTGGTGAAATGAATATTTTCCACCGCCACCTAAGTCCGGACGGCAGCGGTCCGGTGTTGTTCAGTCTGGCCAACATGGTGAAACCGGGAACCTTCAATCCGGACAGCATGGCGGATATGATGACCCCTGGGGTGACTATCTTTATGCAGGTCCCTTCCTACGGCGATGAATTGCAGAACTTCAAGCTGATGCTGCAGTCTGCGCAGTATATCGCTGACGAAGTGGGCGGCGTGGTGCTTGACGATCAGCGTCGCATGATGACGCCGCAAAAACTGCGTGAATACCAGGATCGTATTCGCGAAGTGAAAGACGCGAACGCCTGACGTTCCGCGTTAACTCAATTCCTTCTCAACCCCCGCCTGTCGGGGGTTTTTTATCATTGATGGTGTGATATGGAACCAATCGAACAACAACTGACTGAACTGCGAACCACGCTTCGCCATCATGAATATCTGTACCACGTTATGGACGCGCCGGAAGTGCCGGATGCGGAATATGACCGCCTGATGCGCAAGCTGCGCGAGCTGGAGAGCCAGCACCCGGAGCTGATTACCCCGGATTCGCCAACACAGAGGGTGGGGGCGGCGCCACTCACCGCCTTTAGCCAGATCCGCCATGAAGTGCCGATGCTGTCGCTGGATAACGTGTTTGACGAAGAGAGCTTTCTCGCCTTCAACAAGCGGGTACAGGATCGCCTGAAAAGCACAGATCATCTTACCTACTGCTGCGAGCTTAAGCTCGACGGCCTCGCGGTGAGCATTCTCTACGAAAACGGCGTGTTGGTGCAGGCGGCAACCCGCGGCGACGGCACCACCGGCGAAGATATTACCTCTAACGTGCGAACTATTCGCGCCATCCCCCTCAAGCTGCATGGCGAGAATATTCCTGCACGCCTTGAGGTACGTGGGGAAGTGTTCCTCCCGCAGGCCGGGTTTGAAAAAATCAATGAGGAAGCTCGCCGCACCGGCGGGAAAGTGTTTGCTAACCCGCGTAATGCGGCAGCGGGTTCGCTGCGCCAGCTCGATCCGCGCATCACTGCGAAGCGACCGCTTACTTTCTTCTGCTACGGCGTGGGCGTGCTGGAGGGCGGCGAGCTGCCGGCCAGCCACTCGGCTCGGTTGCTGCAGTTCAAAGCATGGGGGCTGCCGGTGAGCGATCGCGTCACCCTGTGCCATACCCCCGAGGAAGTGCTTACTTACTATCGTAAAGTCGAGGAAGAGCGTCCCCACCTGGGCTTTGACATTGATGGCGTGGTGATCAAAGTCGATTCGCTGGCGCTGCAGGAACAGCTGGGTTTCGTCGCCCGCGCGCCGCGCTGGGCCGTGGCCTTTAAGTTCCCGGCACAGGAGCAGATGACCTTCGTCCGGGACGTGGAGTTCCAGGTGGGCCGCACCGGGGCGATTACGCCGGTGGCGCGTCTGGAGCCGGTCCATGTTGCCGGCGTGTTGGTGAGCAATGCCACCCTGCATAATGCCGATGAAATTGAACGCTTAGGCTTGAAAATCGGCGACAAGGTGGTGATTCGCCGGGCAGGCGATGTGATCCCGCAGGTGGTTAACGTGGTGCTTTCCGAGCGTCCGGCGGATGCCCGGGATGTCGTCTTCCCGACCCACTGTCCTGTATGTCAGTCAGACGTTGAACGGGTGGAAGGCGAGGCGGTAGCCCGCTGTACGGGCGGCCTGATCTGCGGCGCGCAGCGCAAAGAGTCGCTCAAGCACTTCGTCTCCCGTCGCGCGCTCGACGTTGACGGCATGGGCGACAAGATCATCGACCAGCTGGTGGAGAAAGAGTACGTCCATACCCCGGCGGATCTGTTCCGGCTGACGGCGGGGAAACTGACCGGGCTGGATCGGATGGGGCCGAAGTCCGCGCAAAACGTAGTCAACGCCCTCGAGAAAGCCAAAGAGACGACCTTCGCACGCTTCCTCTACGCCTTAGGTATTCGCGAGGTAGGAGAAGCGACGGCGGCGGGCCTGGCGGCGCATTTCGGCACTCTCGAAGCCCTGGAGCAGGCTTCCATTGAGGAGCTACAGAAAGTCCCTGATGTCGGCATCGTCGTCGCTACCCATACCTTCAACTTCTTTGCCGAAGAGAGCAACCGCGATGTCATTGCGCAACTGCTGGCGGAGGGGGTTCGCTGGCCTGCGCCGGTGGTGGTGAAGGCGGAAGAGATTGATAGCCCGTTTGCAGGCAAAACCGTGGTCCTTACCGGCAGCCTCAGCCAGCTGTCGCGCGATGACGCCAAAGCGCGTCTGGTGGCGCTGGGGGCGAAGGTGGCAGGCAGCGTGTCGAAGAAAACCGACCTGGTGATTGCCGGCGAAGCGGCGGGGTCTAAGCTGGCGAAAGCGCAGGAGCTGGGCATCGAGGTGATTGACGAAGCCGAAATGATGCGTCTGCTGGGAGAATAACGTGGATAAAGCGCAGCTGGTCGAGATAGCCAATACCGAAATGCCGTTCGGTAAATACAAGGGACGTCGCTTAATCGATGTCCCGGAAGAGTATTTATTGTGGTTCGCGCGTAAGGATCAATTCCCTGCCGGGCATCTTGGCGAGCTGATGGCGTTGACCCTGCTGATTAAAACTGAGGGGCTGAGCGATCTGGTCCAGCCCCTGAAGAAAGCGCGTTAGGCTTTGGCCGCGTTGGCCTTTTCCTCAGCGAGACGCGCATCGGTTTGCTGCTTGTAGCGCCGCGCCAGCACCGCGCAGACCATCAGCTGGATTTGGTGGAAGATCATCAACGGCAGCACCATGATGCCGAGGATGGAGGTCGGGAAGAGAATATTGGCCATCGGAATGCCGTTGGCCAGGCTCTTTTTCGAACCGCAGAAGACGATGGTAATCTCATCGGCTTTGTTAAAGCCGCAGCGGCGGGCGACAAAGACGTTGACCGCGATGACGATGGCCAGCAGCACCAGGCTGACCACCACGATAAACAGCAGCGATCCCAGACCGACTTTATGCCAGATGCCATTCACCACCGCCTCGCTAAAGGCGGAGTAAACCACCAGCAGAATCGAGGTCTGGTCGGTCTTACCAATCCACTTCTTATGCTTCGCCACCCAGTCGCCAATCCACGGCCGCGATAAGTGACCGAGCACGAAAGGCAGCAGCAGCTGCAGCATAATTTTACCGACCTGCTCCAGACTGCCGCCTGCGCCGTGAAGGTTCATCAGGACCCCCACCAGTAGCGGGGAAACAAAGATCCCCAGCAGGCTGGAGGCCGAGGCTGAGCAAACCGCAGCCGCGACGTTGCCCCCGGCCAGCGAAGTAAAGGCGATAGCGGATTGCACGGTGGCCGGCAGAATGCACAGATAGATAAAGCCGCTGTAGAGCATCGGATCGACATTCACCGGCGCCCACCAGGCAAACAGAACCCCGAGTAGCGGGAAGAGAATAAAGGTGCTGCACATCACCCAGAGATGCAAACGCCAGTGGCTGCCGCCGGCGATAATCGCCTCCCGGGAGAGTTTAGCGCCATGCATAAAGAACAGTAGCGCGATGGCGGCGGTGGTCAGATGTTCAAAGAAGGGGACGAAAGCGCCACGGGCCGGGAAGAATGAGGCCAGCAGGACAACGGTGATTAGCGTGGCCGTAAACGGATCGAGAATACGGAAAAGTTTCATAAACGCTCCTGAAAAGAGATGCGCTATTGTGCTTTTTTTCATTTGAGAAATAAAATTGATTTATTGCATCTATTCATGAATAAAAAAGATGAATTACTCTCTGCGTCAGTTAAAAGTATTTGTCACCGTCGCCCGGGCCAGAAGCTTCAGCCGGGCAGGGGAGATGATTGGCTTAAGTCAGTCGGCCGTCAGCCATAGCGTCAAGGAGCTGGAGCATCAGACCGGCGTCCGTCTGCTCGACCGTACTACTCGCGAAGTGGTGCTCACCGAGGCGGGTCAGCAGCTGGCGGGCAGGCTGGAACGTTTGCTTGATGAGTTGACGATTACCCTGCGTGACGCCGGGCGGGTAGGCCAGCAGCTGAGCGGCACCGTCAAGGTCGCCGCCAGTCAGACGATTTCCGCCCACCTTATTCCGCAGTGTATTGCTCACAGCAATCGTCGTTATCCCGATATCGATTTTGTGCTGCACGATCGGCCCCAGCAGTGGGTGCTGGAGAGTATCCGCCAAGGGGAAGTGGATTTTGGCATCGTGATTGATCCGGGCCCGGCGGCAGACCTTCAGTGTGAAGTGGTTCTGGCGGAACCATTTTTGCTGCTCTGCCGGGAGGATCATCCTTTTGCCAGCCTGACAGAAGTGCCGTGGCAGGCGCTGCAGGATGAAAGGCTAATCCTGCAGGATTATGCGTCCGGCAGCCGCCCGCTGATCGATGCGGCCCTCAGCAGGCTGGCTATCCGGGCGAACATCGTCCAGGAGATTGGCCACCCGGCAACGCTGTTTCCGATGGTAGAATCGGGAATTGGCATCAGCGTTCTGCCGGCGCTGGCGCTACCGTTACCGCAGGGGAGCCATCTGACGGTGAAACGGCTGACTCCGGTGATGGAGCGGCAGCTGATGCTGGCATGCAGGAAAAATCGCTCGCTGTCGACCGCCGCTCAGGCGTTATGGGAAATTGTGCGTGAAGAAGGGGAGAATTTAACCGCCGCCAGGGTTGAAGATCCGCTATATCAGCGCTGACAGAGGGGATTGCTGCGGAGGGACTCGTGGCAGGGCCATGTTCCGCGCATAGCAAAAAGGCGCCTTTAGGGCGCCTTTTTACATTGGTGGGTCGTGCAGGATTCGAACCTGCGACCAATTGATTAAAAGTCAACTGCTCTACCAACTGAGCTAACGACCCGAAGTGGTGGGTGATGACGGGATCGAACCGCCGACCCCCTCCTTGTAAGGGAGGTGCTCTCCCAGCTGAGCTAATCACCCCCGCTGTGTGGAGTCGCATTATAGGGAGAGTTGAAAATGAGTCAACGCCTTTTCTAAAGAATTCGTTCGTTCGTCGTAAAATTAAACAAAGCGATCGCGAAACCGGCGCCATAGCATGATTTATAAACAAAAATGGCAAACCGTGACGTTCCGATGGGAACAACATTGAGGAATCAGCCCACGGTGTTAGAATATTGACCCATAATTTCCACCGGACATTGCCGGCTATCGGCATCTTTATTAAACGTAAGGCCAATTCATGAAAATCAAAACTCGCTTCGCGCCAAGCCCAACCGGCTATCTGCACGTTGGCGGTGCGCGTACTGCTCTCTATTCCTGGCTTTTTGCCCGTAACCACGGCGGTGAGTTTGTGCTGCGTATTGAAGACACCGATCTCGAACGCTCCACCCCGGAAGCAATTGAAGCCATCATGGATGGCATGAACTGGCTGAATCTGCAATGGGACGAAGGCCCCTATTTCCAGACCAAACGTTTCGATCGTTATAACAACGTAATCGATGAGATGCTGGAAGCCGGTACCGCTTACAAATGCTATTGCTCGAAAGAACGTCTGGAAGCGCTGCGCGAAGAGCAGATGGCGAAGGGTGAGAAGCCGCGTTACGATGGCCGCTGCCGCCATAGCCACGAGCACCATGCTGATGATGAGCCGTGCGTCGTGCGTTTCGCCAACCCGCAGGAAGGTTCGGTTATTTTTGACGATCAGATCCGCGGACCTATCGAGTTCAGCAACCAGGAACTGGACGATCTGATCATTCGCCGTACTGATGGTTCCCCGACCTATAACTTCTGCGTGGTGGTAGATGACTGGGATATGGCGATCACTCACGTGATCCGCGGCGAAGATCATATCAACAACACGCCGCGCCAGATCAACATCCTCAAAGCGCTGAATGCGCCGGTGCCGGTTTATGCGCACGTGTCGATGATCAACGGCGATGACGGTAAAAAACTTTCCAAGCGCCACGGCGCAGTGAGCGTGATGCAGTATCGCGACGACGGCTACCTGCCGGAAGCGCTACTCAACTATCTGGTGCGCCTGGGCTGGTCTCATGGCGATCAGGAGATTTTCACTCGCGAAGAGATGATTGAGTTCTTCTCGCTGGGCGCGGTGAGCAAATCCGCCAGTGCCTTTAACACCGATAAACTGCTGTGGTTAAACCATCACTATATCAATACCCTGCCGGCGGAGTATGTGGCAACGCATCTGCAGTGGCATATCGAGCAGGAAAATATCGACACTCGCAACGGCCCGCAGCTGGCTGAGCTGGTGAAACTGCTGGGCGAGCGTTGCAAGACGCTGAAAGAGATGGCCCAGAGCTGCCGCTACTTCTATGAAGAGTTCGCTGAATTCGATGCCGACGCCGCGAAAAAACATCTGCGTCCAGTGGCGCGTCAGCCGCTGGAAGTGGTTCGCGATAAGCTGGCGGCGATTAGCGACTGGACGGCGGAAAACGTCCATCACGCGATTCAGGCAACTGCTGATGAGCTGGAGGTGGGGATGGGTAAAGTCGGTATGCCGCTGCGCGTGGCGGTTACCGGGGCAGGGCAATCTCCTGCGCTAGACGTTACTGTCCATGCTATCGGTAAATCCCGTAGCGTAGATCGTATCAATAAAGCGCTGGCTTTTATCGCTGAACGCGAAGGCCAGGCGTCCTGACGGCGACGCAGCTGAAACAACGGCAGGTTACCCTGCCGTTTTTTTTGTCTGTTATTCCGGACTGGCGATGCCGAGGCGGGCAAGAAAACCGCTAATCCCTTCCCGGGCCAGCAGATCGCGGAGCTGCAGCTGTTCTGCCGGAGTCATCAGCTGTAGGGTTTCCGTGATTTGCCGCCAGATCGCGTCTGCCTCATTGACCAGGTATGCACCTGGCGATTCCGCGAGATGATTGTCGGTAAGCAGATGGCGTCTGGCAGGGATGTTGGTCAGAAACTCGCGTACCGGTTGGTCGATAACCACCAGTCGCGCTCGCCCCCCTTTAACGCCGGGTATTGCTTCGGTGCGCCATTGTTTCTCGCGAACCCAGCGATTGATCGTTTGTCTGGCCAGCCCCAGGCAGTCGGCAAGCTCTGCGGGCGTCATTTTATCTTTCAGTTTCATCATGGTTTACCGATCGCGGATCCCTAACCGAAGCAGTAACCCGGTGATCCCCTCGCGCAGCAACAAAGACATAAGCTGCTTCTGCTCGCTGGGGGTGAGTTCTTTACTGAGGGTCAGCAGCAGCGATTCCAGATCGCTATCATGGGGAGAATAGATGCCGGGCGTCTCCGCCACGCGCTGGGCGCTGCGGATAAACTCCCTGACTTGCTCATTGACATGGACCAGGCGCGCTTTGCCGCCCTGGACGCCAGGTCGCGGAGAGGTTTGCCAGCCTTCTTTCCGCACCCACTTATTGATAGTTTGCCGACTGTAGCCGGTTAGATGGGCAATTTCTTCAGGTGTCATTCGTTCCTTGAGCATACTATTTCCTGAGTAAATGTATGGGAATTAGCTGCCCATGTTATAGCATCCTTTTACGTGAAAAGGTGACCTGTTTAACTTCTGACTGCGATAAGGCTCGCAATGTCAGCAAGTTGCCTGCTTTTTCAGCGATTGAATCGGGAAGGATAATTTTGCCGTTGACACCTGAGCGAGGAATTCATATTATGCCGCCCGTCAACACGACACGCTTTACGTTACGGGGCTATAGCTCAGCTGGGAGAGCGCTTGCATGGCATGCAAGAGGTCAGCGGTTCGATCCCGCTTAGCTCCACCAAAATTCAGAACCCTCGCTTCGGCGGGGGTTTTTGTTTTTAGCGGGTTTCATGTAAAGCACTTTCTGGTTACGTCAGTTAATCTCCAGCAATTAAAATCGAAAGTAATTTCAGACTTTTTCCTGATAATTCGCCTTGCTTGCCCTAAATAAGCAACATAACATTTCCCCCATTAAACGTGATGAGGTTTCTGGAGTTTTAATTAACAATAATGCTTGATAAACTTAACATTAATATCAAAAAAACTCTATTGGCCTTTATCATTTGTTTAGTCGCTATTCCGCTGGCTCGTTTTATTTCACCGCAAACGATAATTGACGGCAACCTTATTTATATTGCCTGGCTGCCAATCAGCGTGATGTTTTCTGTTATTTTTATCTTTGGCCGCTATGCAATTGCGCCATTAATTCTCGCGTTTGCCATCACCAATAGTTTTCTCATTAAATTAACGCTGCCGCAGGCGTTTATCTTACTTTTTTGTCAACTGTTCGCCGTGTTTGTCTCCTGCGCTATTCTGCGACTGATGGTGGGGAAGCGCTGGCGCTGCGGTCCAACGGCAAAACATATGGGGGCGCGGATCTTCTGGGGCGGCTTCTTCGCGCCGGTGCTCCTGAAAATCACCATGTATCTCGCCGGACAATATTTTGCGTTTCCATTAGCTATTACCAGTTACTTTGGAAGTATGCCGTTGATTTATACTGTAATAGATATCCAAAGTTTAATCAGTGCGGCATTAATTTTTACGACGTTTCTTTATTATCCAATGCGGATGATTATCAGTCCGCGCTACGCCCGACGTTTCTGGCAGCAGGAATGTTTACCGTGGCTGGCACCGCAATATCGCTCCTTTACCCTATATTGGTTTATCGCGTTGGCGGTGATATTAACGCTATTGTGTGCGCCGTATCAGTCTGAATTTATTGCCGGTTATTTAGTTCCGGTTATTTTTATTGTCTACTTTATCGGTATCAGTCGAATAGGCCATGCGCTATTGCGTATTTCATGGTCTGTCTCGGCCTTTTTGCTGGTGGTATATAACAAAAACTTTCTCCAGGGGGTGCAAAGCGAGTATTCACTCTCCTTTGTGCTGTCGGTTCTGATCTCCTTTACTATCTGTTTGTTTTATATGGCCGACATCTATGCCCGCAGCGACCGCAACAAACGCCGCTGGCGTAGCCAGGCGGAAGAGGATCCGCTGACCGGCTTGCCTAACCTGCGCGCGCTGGAGAGCCATTTACAGAGCTGTCCTCAGCAGGCTATCTGCAGCCTGCGTATTGATAATCTCGACTTTCTCAGTCGGCATTATGGTCTGATGATGGGGGTGGACTGTAAACGGCAGATTATTCGGGCGCTGCAACCGCTGCTGGGAGCGGCGGATAAAGTCTTCCAGGTACCGGGCAGCGAACTGATCCTCGTGCTTGATGGACCGGAGCCGTCGTCCCGCTTGAATCATATGGTCGCGGTCCTCAACCACAAAAAGTTCAGCTGGCACAATCAGCCGCTGGATTTGGAGTTTGGCGCGGCCTGGGGCCGCGATGACGGCCAGGGTGAGGGACTTTACCAGATGCTGGGCCAGCTAAGCTGGCTTTCCGAACAGGCGGGCAGTGAACGTCGGGTGCTGGCGCTGGACGAGGAGCAGGATCTGGTGGTGGATCAAACTACCGAGCAGGTGCGCCTCCTTATGCGCGTCAAGCAAGTGCTCAAAGATCGCGCGCTGATGCTCTATGCGCAACCGATTCAGAATCCGGAGGGGGAGGGTTATCATGAGATCCTCACGCGCATGCGCTGTGGCGATAGCGTCATTATGCCCGACCGATTCATTCCGCTGATTGTGCAGTTTAACCTCAGCCAACGTTTTGACATGCTGGTGCTGGAGACCTTGTTCAGTATGCTCCATAAGCATCCCGGCCAGCGCTTCTCGGTCAACCTGCTGCCTGCAACTCTGATGCAAAAGAACAGCGCAGGGCAGATTATCGCGCTGTTTCAACGCTATAGCGTCTCGCCAGAACTTATAACTATTGAGGTGACCGAAGAGCAGGCCTTCTCTAATGCGGACACCAGTCGGCAAAATCTTGAAGCGTTGCGCGCGTTTGGCTGCGCCATCGCTATTGATGACTTTGGCACCGGCTATGCGAACTATGAACGTCTGAAACATCTACAGGCCGATATCATTAAGATTGACGGCTGCTTCGTCCGCGATATCCTCACGGACCCGCTGGACGCCATCATGGTGAAATCGATTGTCGAGATGGCGCGGGCGAAACAGATGAGCGTGGTGGCGGAATATGTCGAAAGCGAACCGCAAAAAGCGCGCTTGCTGGAGCTGGGCGTGAATTATCTGCAGGGTTATCTGATCGGTAAACCACAGCCTCTGGGTGAATGACGGGCAAAAAAAAGCCGGGCATTGCCCGGCTCAGATGACTGACGTCTGTTACAGAACCAGCGCCGCAATCGAGGCGGACAACACGCTAACCAGCGTGGAGCCGTACACCAGCTTCAGACCGAAGCGAGAAACTACGTTGCCCTGTTCTTCGTTCAGACCTTTGATCGCCCCGGCAATAATACCGATAGAGGAGAAGTTGGCGAAGGAGACCAGGAAGATAGAGATAATGCCTTCCGCGCGCGGGGAGAGCGTCGAGGCAATTTTCTGCAGATCCATCATGGCGACGAATTCATTGGAGACCAGTTTGGTAGCCATAATACTGCCCACCTGCAGCGCTTCGCTTGCCGGCACACCCATCACCCAGGCAACCGGGTAGAAGATATAGCCGAGGATACCCTGGAAGGAAATGCTATAGCCGAACCAACCGGTCACGGTGGCGAACAGGGCATTCAGCGCCGAGATCAGCGCGATGAAGCCGATCAACATCGCCGCCACGATAATCGCGACTTTAAAACCTGCCAGAATATACTCGCCCAGCATCTCGAAGAAGCTCTGACCTTCGTGCAGATTCGACATCTGCAGATTTTCTTCGCTCTCTTCCACGCGGTAAGGGTTAATTAATGACAGAACGATAAAGGTGCTGAACATGTTGAGCACCAGCGCCGCAACGACATACTTTGGCTGCAGCATGGTCATGTAAGCGCCTACGATGGACATGGACACGGTGGACATCGCCGTCGCCGCCATGGTGTACATGCGGTTGCGCGACATTTTGCCGAGAATATCTTTATACGCGATAAAGTTTTCCGACTGGCCGAGGATCAACGAGCTCACGGCGTTGAAGGACTCCAGCTTGCCCATGCCGTTAACTTTCGACAGGACGGTACCGATCGCGCGAATGACAATCGGCAGGATACGAATATGCTGCAAAATGCCGATCAAAGCCGAAATGAAGACGATAGGGCACAAAACCTTGAGGAAGAAGAAGGCCAGGCCTTTATCGTTCATGCCGCCGAACACGAAGTTTGTCCCTTCGTTGGCAAACCCGAGGAGTTTTTCAAACATCTCGGAAAATCCTTTCACAAAACCCAGACCAATATCGGAGTTGAGGAAGAACCAGGCCAGCAGGACTTCAATGACAAGCAGTTGAACAACATAACGAATACGGATCTTTTGGCGGTCATGGCTGACCAACAGGGCCAGTATAGCCACCACAACGATCGCGAGGACAAAATGCAAGACGCGGTCCATAGTTGCTCCAAATATGAGGCAGGTTAAATTTCCGTGCACATTCTATGCAACGGCTTTAAAGAAAACGAGATCAATTGCACACTATTGCAAGGAACTGTGACCAATGGCAAAAATAGTGATCCAACATCCACTTTTGTTATGTTACGTAAAGGTTTTAAAAGTTGCATTCTTGTACTACTCTTAATAGCGGGCTGGATCTCGTTTTCTGACGCCCGTATTTCATTTCCGGCCAGCTATTGTTCCCTTCTATCACAGCAATCATTATCTCCACTCTAAATGAACTTGATAATCATTCGCATTTTGATAGCATGAAACATAGCAAAGGCTATATTTCCAGAGGCAGAAGATGACTAGCAGTCGCGTTGAGAATAGCAGTAGTCGCGCCGCGCGCAAGGTGAAGCTCGCCTTAATGGGCCCGGCTTTCGTCGCTGCCATTGGCTATATCGATCCGGGTAATTTCGCCACTAACATTCAGGCCGGCGCCAGCTTTGGCTACCAGCTGCTGTGGGTCGTGGTGTGGGCTAACCTGATGGCGATGCTGATCCAGGTGCTTTCTGCCAAACTGGGCATTGCCACCGGCAAAAACCTGGCCGAGCAGATCCGCGACCATTACCCGCGTCCTGTTGTCTGGTTTTACTGGGTACAGGCGGAAATTATCGCTATGGCCACCGATCTGGCTGAATTTATCGGCGCCGCGATTGGCTTTAAGCTGGTGCTCGGCGTGTCGCTTCTGCAGGGGGCGGTGCTGACCGGGGTGGCGACTTTTCTGATCCTGATGCTGCAGCGGCGCGGACAAAAACCACTGGAGAAGGTGATCGGTGGATTGTTGCTGTTTGTCGCCGTGGCCTATGTCGTGGAGTTGATCTTTTCCCAGCCCGCGCTGGCTCCTCTGACGAAAGGGCTGGTGATCCCCACACTGCCCAACGGGGAGGCGGTATTCTTAGCCGCCGGGGTACTGGGTGCGACAATCATGCCGCACGTTATCTACTTACATTCCTCGCTTACCCAGCATCTGCATGGCGGAACGCGAAAAGAACGCTATAACGCGACCCGCTGGGATGTGGCGATCGCTATGACCATTGCCGGGTTCGTCAATCTGGCGATGATGGCGACCGCTGCGGCGGCATTCCACTTTAATGGCCATACCGGCGTCGCCGATCTCGATCAGGCCTACATGACGCTGGAGCCGCTGCTGAGCCACGCGGCGGCGACCATCTTTGGCCTCAGCCTGATTGCCGCCGGTTTATCGTCGACCGTGGTGGGCACTCTGGCAGGTCAGGTCGTTATGCAGGGGTTTATCCGCTTTCATATTCCGCTGTGGTTTCGCCGGGCGATCACCATGCTGCCGTCGTTTGTCGTCATTCTGCTGGGGCTGGATCCTACGCGCATCCTGGTAATGAGTCAGGTGTTGCTCAGCTTTGGCATTGCGCTTGCCCTGGTGCCGCTGCTGATATTTACCAGCAATGCGAAGCTGATGGGGGACCTGGTGAATACCCGTTGGGTGAGAGGCATCGGCTGGGCGATAGTCGCTATTGTGGTGAGCCTGAACGGCTGGTTAATTGTGGGGTCGCTGCTCGGGGTGGATTAATTGATTCCTGATGCTGAATAAAGTAAAGGGGAGCCGATGGGCTCCCCTTTTCGTTTGTTAGTGATGGCCATGTCCATGACCGTGCCCGCCCGGGCCGCGTCCCCAGCCGCCGCGGTGGTCATCGCGGTCGTTCCAGCCAGCACGATAGCCGCGCTCCCAGGCTTTATCTCTGCCTTTGTACCAGCCTTTGTGCCAGCCGTTGTCATGACGATGCCAACGGTTATCACGCCATTCATAGTGACGACGCCAGTAATCACGGTCGCGCCAGCTGCCACCGTCCCAGTAGTTACCGTAATTGTCACGATCGCCTATTTGTAATTTTACCGATGGCAGCAGGGTGATTTCACCAGCGTTAGCGACCAGTGGCCCTGCGGCCAGCAGTACTGCTGCCAGAATCAGTGACCTGAACATACTCTTCTCCTTCACGATCGGGGCCGTAAGCGGCCTGTTAACCTGATATTACGGGCCGGTAAAGACCCGCCGCATCGGACGAACTCCGAAAGCACAGGAAAGAGCACTTTTTGCTAAAGTAACATTTGCTTTACAGCGCAAGGATGGCGTCAATGGCCGCGCACTCCTCGGTGGTGAAATGGCGATTCTGCAGCATGCCGACGGCATCATCCAGTTGCGCGGTTTTGCTGGCGCCGATCAGCACCGAGGTGACTTTCTCTTCGCGCAACACCCAGGCCAGCGCCATCTGCGACAGCTTCTGCCCACGCGCTTCCGCCTGCCTGTTAAGCTGACGAATTTTTTCTAATCGGGCAGGAGTCAGTTGTTCCGGCTGCAGAAAACGACTGCTGCTGGCGGCGCGCGAGTCGGCCGGAATGCCGTTGAGATAGCGGTCGGTAAGTTGCCCGCCGGCCAGCGGTGAAAACGCTATGCTTCCAATCCCTTCCGTCTGCAGAAAATCCAGCAGTCCTTCTTCCACGCCGCGTTCGAACATCGAGTAGCGAGGCTGGTGAATGATGCAGGGGGTGCCGAGGTCGTTAAGGATCTTCACCGCCTCCCGCGCCTGGGCCAGAGGATAGTTGGAGATCCCGACATATAGCGCTTTACCCTGATGAACCAGATGATCGAGCGCACGCATCGTTTCCATCAGCGGCGTCTGTGGATCAGGCCGGTGATGATAAAAAATATCAACGTATTCCAGCCTCATGCGTTTAAGGCTCTGGTTAAGACTGGCTACCAGATATTTTCGCGATCCCCAGTCGCCGTAAGGGCCGTCCCACATCGTGTAACCTGCTTTAGTGGAGATGATTAACTCATCGCGATAAGGCAGGAGCGACTCTTTCAGGATGCGGCCAAAGTTGCTTTCCGCCGAGCCCGGCGGCGGCCCATAGTTGTTGGCCAAATCGAAATGGGTTATACCGAGGTCAAAAGCGTGCAGGAGCATCTGCCGGCTAGTTTCCACTCGCGTTTCATCGCCAAAGTTATGCCACAGGCCAAGGGAAATGGCCGGTAGCTGCAGACCGCTGCGGCCGCAGCGACGGTACTCCATCGTTTGATATCGCGTGGTGCTTGCCTGGTAAACCATTCTTCCTCCGCCGACAAAACAGGTTGTGTATACGTTTACACTAAACAATGTTCTGCGTGGAGTACACTGCTTTTTCTGCGTAATTATTGCTTTACACTGCCATTATCAGCTCCCATCTGGACAGGCGGATCGCTTATTCAATACTCAAATTACACCTGCACCAAAATGAGGATAATGGATATGCAACCGACCTACACTATTGGGGATTATCTGCTGGATCGCCTTGTCGACTGCGGTATTGACCGCTTGTTCGGCGTGCCGGGAGATTACAACTTACAGTTTCTCGATCGCGTCATCGCGCACAGCGCCTTGGGGTGGGTCGGCTGCGCCAACGAGCTGAATGCGGCATATGCCGCTGACGGCTATGCGCGCATCAAAGGGGCCGGTGCGCTGCTGACCACTTACGGCGTCGGCGAATTGAGCGCGCTGAACGGCATTGCGGGTAGCTATGCGGAACATATTCCGGTATTGCATATTGTCGGTGCGCCCTCTACCGGCGCCCAGCAGCGCGGCGAACTGCTGCACCATACCCTCGGCGATGGCGATTTTCGCCATTTCGCCCGCATGAGCGAGCAGATCACCTGTAGCCAGGCGCTGCTGACCGCCGGCAACGCCTGCCATGAAATCGACCGTGTGCTGCGCGATATGTTGACGCATCATCGCCCCGGCTATTTGATGCTGCCAGCCGATGTCGCCAGAGCGGCAGCGATTGCCCCAGCCCAGCGCTTGCTGGTGGAGCCCGCTCCGGCGGATGAAAACCAGCTTGCCGGGTTCTGCGAACATGCCAGCCGCCTGCTGCGGGGCAGCCGACGCATTTCCCTGCTGGCGGACTTCCTGGCGCAACGTTATGGCCTGCAGAAGACGCTCCGGGAGTGGGTGGCGAAAACGCCTGTCGCCCATGCGACGATGCTCATGGGCAAGGGATTGTTTGATGAGCAGCAGAGCGGGTTTGTCGGCACCTACAGCGGGATTGCCAGCGCGCCGCAGACCCGGGAGGCGATTGAAAACGCCGACACCATCATCTGCATTGGCACGCGCTTCACCGACACCATCACCGCAGGATTTACCCAACATCTGGCGCGGGAAAAGACTATTGAGATCCAGCCCTTCGCCGTCAGGGTGGGCGATCACTGGTTCAGCGGGGTGCCGATGGATAAGGCTTTGGCCGCGCTGATGACGCTTTCCGCCCCGCTGGCGGCGGAGTGGGCTACACCTCAGATCGTGGCGCCGGAGGCTGAGGAGGGCGCTGAAGGCGAGTTGACCCAGAAAAATTTCTGGGCGACGGTGCAGGGCGCCCTGCGTCCGGGGGATATTATTCTCGCCGATCAGGGGACGGCCGCCTTTGGCATTGCGGCGCTGAAGCTGCCCTCTGAAGCATCGCTGATCGTCCAGCCGCTGTGGGGCTCGATTGGTTTTACTCTCCCGGCCGCCTATGGCGCACAAACCGCGGCGGCGGAGCGGCGGGTGGTGCTAATTGTCGGCGATGGCGCGGCCCAACTGACCATTCAGGAGATGGGCTCCATGCTGCGTGATAAGCAAAAGCCGCTTATTCTGCTGCTGAATAACGAAGGGTATACCGTGGAACGGGCGATTCATGGTCCAGAGCAGCGCTACAATGACATCGCTCTGTGGGACTGGCAGCGGCTGCCGGAAGCCTTCGCCCCTGACGTTGCTTCGCGCTGCCGGCGGGTCACTCAGACGTCTGAACTGCGGGAGGTGATGACGGAGAGCATCACCTCCGATACACTCACCCTGGTAGAAGTGATGCTGCCGAAAATGGATATCCCCGATTTCCTGCGCGCGGTGACGCAGGCCCTTGAGGAGCGAAACAGCCGCGTTTAATCGGTATGCCGTTTGGCAATCATCAACGGTCTCCCGGCCAGCAACAGCCAGGCCGGGAGCATCACCATACACAACAGCGGCAGCAGAGTCGTATCCGGGACCACCACGGCGGCCATAAACAGGCTCAACCAGCCGTCGCGAGTGACGACCAGCACCATGCCGAGGATCGCGCAGGAAACGGTGATTGCCGCCGGCACCGCGTCAACATGAGCATGCAGCATCAGCCCCAGCGCTACCCCGACGAACACCGCCGGGAAAATTCGCCCGCCGCGAAAGCCGCTGGCTGAGGCAAGAACCAGGGCTGCCAGTTTGACCAGCGCGATAAGCAGAAAATCCGCGGCGGTTAGCGTCTGGCTGAAGGCCAGCTGCTGCATCTCATCCAGCCCTTTAAAGAGCGTTAAGGGCCCGCCTATCGTCCCCACGATCCCCAGCAGCAGCCCGCCGATACCGAGGGTCAGGATTGGATTTTTCAACCGATGCATCAGGGCATGCAGTCGCGGCAGACACCAGACGGCCACCATGCCGACGGCGATAGCGATCAGGGCGACGATAATGCCGCTGAGAATATCAACGAAGCGCATCTGACCATAGTGCGGGATCGGCAGCGAAAAATGGGGATGGAAAAACAGACCCGTCGTCAACGCGCCGGCGGCGGCGGCGAGGAGGGGAGCAAAGAGGCGATCCCACAGTGGCGTATCGTTGCTGCTATTGAGGGTTTGCGAAAAAATCAGCGCGGCGGCAACCGGGGTACCGAAGAGGGCGCCGATGGTGCCTGAGGCCGCGAGGATGGTCCAGTCCAGCGAGCTGACGCGCGGAAACAGTCGGGAGCCGACAGCGACAGCCAGCGCGATATTCACCACCATAATCGGATGCTCCGGGCCGAGGCTGACGCCGCCGGCGAGGCCGAGGATCAGCGCGGCCAGGAGTCCGGGCAGCGCGCCGGTGGCAATGGGAGCGCCGATTAACGACTCGGTCGCTGGATCCGGCCCGGCGTGCCCGGGGCTGTAACGAATGACCAGACCCACCGCGATGCCTGTCGCCGTCAGCATGGCGATGACCCACAGCGGGCTGTCGGCGCTCACCCCCAACTGCGCGGGCAGATTGCTCCACAGCACGCGCTGCAGCAGCGCGTCAACCTTCATCGCCACGATCAGGATCAGGCTGCAGGCGATACCTATCAGGATGGCCGGCACCGACAGGATCAGCATTGTTCTGGCGCGAGGATGGAGCATGGAAATGTCCTTGTAAAAGTGCTGGAGCACTACTTTGCCTTCGTCAGCGGAGACCGTCGATGCAAATGGTGCTGAAACGATAAAGTTAAGGTGACATCTGATATCCGGCGCGTCCTTTACAGGCTACCTTGCATAGATTACAAACTAAATGTGACCTGTGTCGCTAAACAAGGGGCGTCTGCGCGTTGGACGTTGTTGTTAAGCCGCCATGAATTTACAGTGTGCCAAAAGATTTATTTTGACTTTAGCGGAGCCGTAACGGAATGACAAAATTTGCTTTAGTAGGAGATGTCGGGGGGACCAACGCCCGCCTGGCGCTATGTGATCTGGCGAGTGGAGAGATCTCTCGCGCAAAGACCTATTCCGGGCTCGATTACCCCAGTCTGGAGGCAGTGGTGCGCGTCTATCTCGAGGAGCACCAGGTAACGGTCAACGAAGGTTGTATCGCCATCGCATGCCCGATTACCGGCGACTGGGTGGCGATGACCAACCATACCTGGGCTTTCTCTATCGCCGAAATGAAGCGTAACCTCGGCTTTGCCCATCTGGAGATAATTAACGATTTTACCGCTGTTTCAATGGCCATTCCGATGCTGAAAGCTGAGCACCTTATTCAGTTTGGCGGCAGTGCGCCGGTAGCGGGCAAACCGATCGCCGTTTATGGCGCCGGGACCGGGCTCGGCGTGGCGCATCTGGTCCACGTTGATAAGCGTTGGGTCAGCCTGCCGGGCGAAGGCGGTCATGTTGATTTTGCCCCGAACAGCGAAGAAGAAGGGATCATTCTGGAAGAGCTACGCGCCGAGCTGGGGCATGTTTCCGCAGAACGCGTGCTCTCAGGTCCTGGGCTGGTCAACCTGTATCGCGCGATTGTCAAATCGGACGGCCGACTGCCGGAGAATCTGCAGCCGCGTGAGGTGACCGAGCGAGCGCTGGCGGACAGCTGCACTGACTGTCGTCGGGCGCTGTCGCTGTTCTGCGTCATTATGGGACGCTTCGGCGGTAACCTGGCGCTGACCCTCGGGACGTTTGGCGGGGTGTATATCGCCGGCGGCATCGTGCCGCGCTTCCTGGAGTTCTTTAAAGCCTCTGGTTTCCGCGGCGGTTTTGAAGACAAAGGCCGTTTTAAAGCTTATGTTCAGGATATCCCGGTTTACCTGATTGTGCATGATAACCCAGGCCTGCTGGGCTCCGGCGCGCATCTGCGTCAGACGCTGGGCCAGGTGCTTTAAGCATTCTTCTCCCGGGCTACCGTCGTAGCCCGGATGGCGGCGCTTTCCGCTCTCTACAGATTCATCAGCTGGCGAAACTCTTTCACTTTACTGCGACTGACCGGAACCTGAAACTCCAGGTCACGCAGGCGCAGCACATAGGTGTTGTTGAACCACGGCTCAATTTCCCGAATTTTGCTGAGATTTACGCAATACGAGCGGTGGCAGCGGAAGAAATGCGCGGTGGGCAGTTTGCTGCAGAATTCAGTAATGTTCATCGGCATGACGAATGACTCCCGGCGGGTATAGACGAATGTCATCTTTTCATGCGCCTCGGCATAATAAATATCATGAATACTGGTGACGATGATCCGCTCATCTTTGATCAGATTGATGGTGTCGTTTTCCCGTGGCGCCGCGCTGGCTAATCCTGAAGCAGCGTTATTTTGCTGCTGCCAGGCGGTGGTCAGCTTTTGCAGCATATTGATGATGCGCGACTCCTGGTAGGGTTTCAGGATGTAGTCAAAGGCTTCCAGCTCAAAGGCTTCCACCGCATGTTCTTTCCACGCGGTGATAAAGACGATAAAAGGTTTATGGGCAAACTGGCTGATGTTTTGCGCCAGCAGAACCCCGTCGAGCGACGGAATATTGATATCGAGAAAGATGGCGTCGACCTTGTTGTGCTGGAGAAATTTCAGCACGTCCAGGCCGTCGTCAAAGCTGCCGACGATCTCCATCTGGCTATGGGTGTTAATAAGCCAGGAGAGCTCCTGCTGGGCCAGAAACTCATCCTCCACAATGATAACTTTCATCTTTTCTCCGCTCATGACAACAGCGACTCCGTCAGCGCCTGCGGCGTAGAGTTATTGGGGACATAAAAGGCAATTTCGGTTCCCGGCGTCAGATTGCGGATATGCAAACCCTCGCCGTAGAGAAGTTTCACCCGATGATGCACATTGAGCAGGCCGATTTTGTTACCCGGCATCTCATCGGCTTCCACGCGGGCGACCACGGCGGGATCGATACCGTTGCCCGTATCGCGAACGCTGATGCGTACCCGATTGCCGCACTCGTTAATGCCGATCGTCACCACGCCTTTGCCTTTACAGGGTTGAATACCGTGAACAATGGCATTTTCCACCAGCGGCTGGATAAGCAGGCTCGGGATCACGCAGCTGACGTCGTCGTCAATATCGTAGATGACCGTCAGCTTGTCGCCGAATCGCGCCTGTTCAATAGCGATATAATCTTTGATCTGATACAGCTCTCGTTTGATATCAATCTGCTCATCGTCTTTTAATTCGATGTTATAGCGCAGGTAGCGCGACAGATTAAAAATGAGCTGGCGCGCGGTGTCCGGATTAAGGCGAATCGAGGAGGAGATCGCGTTCAGCGCATTAAATAAAAAATGCGGGTTAATTTTGCTTTGCAGGGCGCGCAGCTCCGCTTTGTTGGCCATCTCCCGCAGCTGTTCGGCGCGGGAGACTTCCAGCTGGGTGGAGATTATTTGCGACAGGCCAATCGCCATCTCCTGCAGCGTCGAAGTGATGCGATGGGCGTGGCAGTAATAGATTTTTAGCGTGCCGGTCACCACCCCTTTTTCCCACAGCGGGATCACCATCAAGGAGTGGATCTCCGGGGTGCGGTGGGCTTCGTCATTGTTTTTTATGATGATTTTCCCATAACGAATCGCCTGCCGGGTGGTGGGGCTAATCATATCGTCGTGGCGTTGATAGTTGGCTTCACCGACGCCCACGTAGGCCAGCACGTGCTCGGTATTGGTGATCGCCACCGCGTCGGCGGTAATGTCGCGGCGGATAATCTCGCAAACCTGGCGCAGAGAATCGCTGTTAACGTGTCGAAACAGCGGCAGGGTTTTGTTGGCGATATCGAGCGCCAGTTTCGCCTGCCGCGCCGCGCTGGCCTCCTTTTCCCCTTCAACGCTCTGCACCAGCAGCACGATAAAGCCGATGCAGACGCTGCCGAGGATCATCGGGATACCAATTTTCGAAACAATATCTACGCCGAGACTCAGGGAAGGCGCCCAGACCACCACCAGGATCATGGTCAGAGTTTCACACATCATCCCCGCCAGAATGCCGATTTTCCACCGTTGTTCGCGGGCCACTTTACGATTAATCAACCCCGACAGCAGGCCGGCGACAATGCTGGTGATAAAGCAGGGCACCGCGGTCACGCCGTCGATATCAATCAAATAGCGGTGCACGCCGGCAATCGCCCCGACAATCGCGCCCACCCAGGGACCAAACAGGATCCCACCGGACATCACGGCGATAATGCGGACGTTCACCAGGGACCCCTCAACCGGGACGCCGGACCAGGTACTAAATAGCGCGAACAGCGAGAAAATGGCTGTCACCGCCAGCAGCTCTTTCGGAGTATGGGCCGACTTATGCAACAGTTCGCGGAACAGGCGCAGGCGAATAAGGAAAAAGAGGCAAATAAGCATCAGGGCCGCACGATCATAGACCGCCAGCATCATAGTAAAGATTTCGTGCATGGGTGCGCCGCGTCAGTGGCCAGAAAGGGACATGATAAAAAACCTGACGGCAGAAGACCAGCCGTGGAACCATAAAGCGGAAAAGTCGCACTTTTTAAAGGGGATTAATTAAAAAGCATCGCGATAGCGGCGGTCTTCGTCATTAACGATAATATTCTGTGTTAAGAAAGATATCAGTGTGTTACCACCTTTATACAACCCGGGATTATTCCGCCAATGAACTGCCGCATTTAGCGCAGTCGATACCCGTTTTATATGCCAGGGAATATTTTTTAACGGGCCTCTCGACAACATGAATTTTTTCAGGTTATTTTCTAAACGAGCCGCAACAGCGGCAGCGTCGCTCGGACGGTCCGGGCGCTAACGTTAATTAGAGGAACCTATGGCTGAATCCAGTCCTGAACGCCGTTTTACGCGTATCGATCGTCTCCCTCCGTACGTTTTTAACATTACTGCTGAACTGAAAATGGCTGCGCGTCGGCGCGGCGAAGATATTATCGATTTCAGTATGGGTAATCCCGATGGCGCGACGCCGCCGCATATCGTGGAAAAACTTTGCACCGTTGCTCAACGGCCTGACACCCATGGTTACTCTACCTCGCGGGGGATCCCGCGCCTGCGTCGCGCCATTTCACGCTGGTATGAAGAACGCTATAACGTCGATATCGATCCGGAATCGGAAGCGATCGTCACCATTGGTTCGAAAGAGGGGCTGGCGCACCTGATGCTGGCGACGCTGGATCATGGCGACACCGTACTGGTGCCGAACCCCAGCTATCCGATTCATATCTATGGCGCGGTGATTGCCGGGGCGCAGGTGCGCTCGGTGCCGCTGGTGGAAGGGGTGGATTTCTTTAACGAGCTGGAACGCGCCATCCGCGAGAGCTATCCGAAGCCGAAGATGATGATCCTTGGCTTTCCCTCAAATCCGACCGCGCAGTGCGTCGAACTGGATTTCTTTGAAAAGGTTGTCGCTCTGGCGAAGCAGTATGACATTCTGGTCGTCCACGATCTGGCCTATGCCGATATCGTGTATGACGGCTGGAAAGCGCCCTCCATCATGCAGGTGCCCGGCGCGCGGGATGTCGCCGTCGAGTTCTTTACCCTGTCGAAAAGCTATAACATGGCCGGCTGGCGCATTGGCTTTATGGTGGGTAATAAGACTTTGGTGAATGCCCTCGCTCGTATCAAAAGCTATCATGACTACGGGACTTTTACTCCGCTGCAGGTGGCGGCGATAGCTGCGCTGGAGGGCGATCAGCAGTGCGTGCGCGATATTGCCGAACAGTATAAGCGCCGTCGCGATGTGCTGGTCAAAGGGCTTCATGAGGCCGGCTGGATGGTGGAGTGTCCGAAAGCGTCTATGTACGTGTGGGCGAAAATACCGGAACCTTACGCCGCCATGGGGTCGCTGGAGTTTGCGAAAAAGCTGCTTAATGAAGCGAAGGTTTGCGTCTCGCCGGGGATTGGCTTTGGCGACTATGGTGATACCCACGTCCGCTTCGCGCTGATCGAGAACCGGGACCGTACGCGCCAGGCGATCCGCGGTATCAAGGCGATGTTCCGCGCGGATGGTCTGCTGGCCTCCGCGAGCTAGCGCTGCGGGCAGCACGGCAAAATAAAAACGGGAGCATGAAGGCTCCCGTTTTTTTTGACACCGCTGCAGTCTAGATCATCAGGGCAAAAGTACCGGCCCAAACGATGACCATAAAAGAGAGGCCCATAAAGAAGTATTTCACGACTCATCACTCCACGCGCTTGTGCGACGTTCAAATGAATTAATTGTTCTGTTTTTCAAGGGCTGTCGCCAGTGTAACTTCACCCTGCAGCAGCCCGTAATTCTGTGCGTTTAGTGCTCCAGATGGCGCTAATGTACGCCTAAAAAATCAGGGAAACAAGAGGCATTTTTTTATTAATTTTTAGTTACTTACGAGTGTCGTGATTCGGCGACACATTAATTTCACAGGGTAATAAATTTAGCGCCAGCGACGCGAAGGAAACGGGTTTTAGCGATGGGGCGGGCGGAGAAGGCCAACGAGAGCGCGCGGCATTATCTTTGCCACGCGCCGCCGTCGGTTCAGGGCAGGTCTGAGGCGCGCTGTCGCCACTCGGCCGGGTAGTGTGCCGGGATAAAGCGCAGCGTCAGCGCCATGAGTAGCAGGACGCAGATCGCATGCCAGGACCAGTCAAGCGTGTAGTTCCCGCTCAGGCTACGCAGCAGGCCGGAAAGCCAGGGCGACAGACCGGCGATGATAAATCCGATCCCCTGCATAAAGGCTACCAGCCTGCCGGCCACCGCCGGTTGTCCGGCGTGATCCAGCGCCAGCACCAGGCACAGAGGAAACGCGCCGCCCAACCCCACGCCGCAGGCAATGGCCCAGAGCGCAGAGAAATGCTCTGGCAGCCAGATAAAGCCGCAGAAGCCAATCAGCTGTAGCGCCAGCGCTAGCAGAAGAAGCTGGCGCCGATCCTCCTGGCGAGCCAGCGCCGGGAGCAGCAGCGCGCCGGCGGTTTGCCCGACGGTCAGCAGCGCCAGCAGCGAACCGCTGTACTGGGCGCTATCGCCTAGCTGGATGTAGTAAGGAGGCAGCCAGGCGATCAGGCTGGCGTAACCGGCATTGATCAGTCCGAAATAGAGTCCCAGCGTCCAGGCGCGGCGCTGGCCAATAATCGCGATCCGGGGGGAAGCGCTGGTCTGATGCGGTGCGCGAGGCAATTGCCGACAAATCGCCAGCCAGCTGAGCAGAGCCAGGAGCGCAGGGAGCGCCCACCAGGCTAGCGCATCATGCCAGGCCGCGCTATGTGACGCCAGCCATGGGGTGAACGCGGCGCCTAACCCGCCGCCGCCCATCAGCGCCGCTGACCATAGTCCCATCACCAGCGGCGTCCGTCGGGGAAAGAGGTGCTTAATTACCGCCGGAATGGCGGCCTGAATAATGCCGATGCCAATTCCTCCGGCCAGAGCGCTGGTGAGCAGTAAGCCACTATTCGGGGCGATTTCCCGCAGCAGGGCGCCTGCCGCGATAATCAGCAGGCTCAGCGCAATACTGCGCTTTTGACCGATATAGCGATCGACCCAGCCAGCGGCCAGCGCCAGCACCCCCATCGCGATCACCGGCAGCGCGGTCAGGAGTGCGGCCAGGGTATAGCTCATGCCGCTGGCTGCGCGGATGTCCGGCAGCAAAGGACCAATGGAGGTAAGCAGCGGCCGCATATTGATCCCAGTCAGTACCAGGACTGCCAGCGTCAGGTTCTGTCGCAGCGCTGGTGTCATGACTGCCGTTCCGCCCAGCGCTGATAAAGTTCAGTTCCCTCCGGCTGCGGGCGATGATGGATCGGCAGCGTTTGCTGGGCCAGCGGCTGCTGCAGCTGCTGATAAATCGCGGCGGTCGAGAGCTGAAAAGGCTCCCCGTCCTGATTGCTATTGGCGAAAAACACTTCCCGCACACCGGTTAAATAGAGCGCGCTCAGGCACATAGGGCAAGGCTGTCCGCTGGCATAGATGACGCATTCGCGCAACGCCGCGCTTCCCAGTCTGGCGGCAAGATCGCGTACGGCGTTCAGTTCGGCATGCGCCGTTGGGTCACCGCTCAGATGAAAGGTATTGACGCTTTCAGCGACAATCTCATCATTCCGCACCAGCACGGCGCCGAAGGGGCGCCCACCGTCAGCAATGTTTTGTTTTGCCAGCACTAATGCGCGCTGAAGATAACGATCGTGAGCGGACATAGTCACTCCTGCATAAAACGATGTTAAAGGTGAAATATGTTGAGGGTCGTGCGAAGAGGGTACGTCTCTTGTTTCATAAGTTAAAAGACTTATTTATGATAATGCCTATTGGAATTTCTTATAGGTGGGCCGATGCTTCTGCGCCAACTTTCCTACTTTATCGCTGTGGCTGAACATTGTGGCTTTTCCCGCGCCGCCGCGGCGCTGCATGTCTCCCAGCCTGCGCTGTCACAGCAGATACGCCAGCTGGAAGCGATGCTGGAGGTTCAGCTTTTCGACCGCTCTGGCCGACGTATTCGCCTGACCGATGCCGGTGAGATCTGGCTGGAGTATGCCCGTCGCGCGTTACGCGAGCTTGAGGAAGGTCGGCGCGCCTTGCATGACGCAGAAGATCTCCAGCACGGTAAACTCCGCATTGCTATGACGCCAACTTTCACTACCTATATGCTGGGCCCGCTGATGGAGGCGTACTACCGACGCTATCCTGGAGTAAAAGTGCTTATCCAGGAGATGAACCAGGAGCGGATGGAGGCGATGCTGCTGGAGGATGAACTGGATGTGGGGATTGCCTTTGACGACAGCCGGTCACAGGAAATTGTGGTTCAGCCGCTGCTGACGGAAACGCTTGCGCTGGTGGTGAGCCGTGCGCATCCGCTGGCAGGAGAGCGCGACTTGCAACTGCAGGCTCTCGACGCCCAGCCGCTAATTTTACTGAGCAGCGAGTTTGCTACCCGCGAGCAGATTGATCGTTATTGCCGCCTTCATCGGCTCGAACCAGACGTGCGGATGGAGGCCAACTCCATCGGGGCCGTTCTGTCGGTTATTCGAAGCACAACGTTAGCAACGCTGCTGCCGGCGGCGATCGCCGGGCAGTTTGATGATGTGGTGGCGATTGAGCTAAGACCTGCGCTGCTGCAGCGCACGGCCTGTTTATTGCAGCGGCAGGGCGCCTGGCAGAGCGCCGCAGCGCGCGAATTCATCACCCTGGCCCGAGAGAACGCGATAACGATTGAGCAGGAAAACCGCCAGTCCCTTGCCTGAAGGACTACGTTACTCGCCGGCGAACTGCGACTCACGGCTGGCTTCGCTGCCGATATCGCCTTCATCGGGCTGGGCATTCTCTATAAGCATGCCTTCTTCCTTAAGCCTTTCCAGCACGTGATGAAAGAGCTGAGTCTTGTCTGGCTCAGCCATACTCTGCAACTTCTCATTAAATACAGTATGGGACTGAATAAGATAATGGATAAATTCCAGCAATACCTCACTTTGCGGCAGGACGGTTAATTCCTGCTGGATGTAACGGGTTTGATCCAGTAGCGGATTTTTCGTCACGTCCATAGGCCGGGCGCTAATACTGTGGGCGTATATTTTCTCAATGGCCTGGCTGGTGATATAGATGCGGTTCAATGATATCGAGGGGCGTTCGTCTTCCTCTGGAATGAAATGACAATAAACAAATGGTTTATCCGGCAGCATCATGCTGAGGCGGTTTTCGAAAAGAATATCATCTGGCGCCTCCAGCAGCGCCATTAGGTTCCGACAGTGTGGATGCCAGAGCCCTGAAGCAAATACCTTTACGTTGAACTGGGTTACCGTATTTCCGCGCAGGGTTTCCATCGTCGGAATATCGCCTTCAAGCCGCAGAATGCTGCGGATATGGGAGTGATGCGACCAGACTGTTTCTCCTGCCTCGACTGAGGTAAATGGATTAAACGCGCTGGTTACCTCTTTTTCCTGATGGGAGAGGACGGCGATTTTTAATATTCCCGGCGTTGGGTTAAGCTTAAGACATAGATTGATTGCGCCTATATCATGCCAGTGAAGAATGTCTTCCAGTTCGCAGTTTAATAATTTTTGCGCCCGCGCCAGAGAGCAATACTCCATTGGCGGTAAATTATTTAGCTTCCAGATATTCCGTTCTGTAATATTCATAAGAATTGTATGTCGATGAAAAAATAAATCGCCATGGTGAGCAAAAGCATCAATAACAATGATTTATTTTTTCTGCTGACTTCCTTTACCTGATTAACAAAATCCATTCACATTGAGAATAATATATCGATAAATTGGCTGTTTTTATTGTTTTGCTGCCGATATTTACTCTTTCCCGTTATCTTATCATCTCTTATTCGTAGAGAAAAATAGTTTGCTGAATATAAGCGTTTCTTCCTGTTTAGCAGCAATATTTAAGGTGAGTATGAGCGGAGCACGAAAAAAGGGACGGTCAATTTGGCAAACTTTGTGGTCGGCAGGAAGTATCAAACAGACGCCTGCGGCGCCTGTCGAACCTACCTGTAGTTATTGCGGCATAGACAGGAAGCGGTCACCCGGTTGCGCGATGGCATACCAGGCCATCATTTCGGCAGTGCCTGGCTGGCCTTCAGCAGGCGCCCAGGCCATAGTGTCCATTTCGGCAAGCGGTTGATAAGCGCCTTGTTTGACTTCAAATACCATGCCGCCTGCGTCGAGCGAGAGCACCGTATGCCAGGTGCCAGCCTCCATTTCCAGCGCCGTACAGGTTTCACCCAGCACCACCCGGTTGGTGACCACGCCGTGGTCATCAAAATTCAGCACCACAAAACGGCCTTTCAGCGGCAGCAAAAGTTCGAAAGTATGCCTGTGCCGGTGGGGGCGGATATAGGTGCCGGGTTCCATGGCGATGGCCAGACGCTGTATCGGGTCGCTTAGTTCGGGATGAAAATTGCGATGGGCACGCAGGCGCGGAGCACTGGCTGCCGCTTCGCTCTGCTGCTGCATATCGCTGAGGGTGATCTGTTTCATATCAACGCCTGGCTCCTGTATCGTCCAGAGAAGGTTGTAAAAGGTCGCGGCTAGTGACTGAAAAATTCAGAAGGTATTGTACGCAGAAATGCGCGTTGCTGTCGGTTTATTGTGTGCGTGATCGACAAAGACACGTTCCTTTCTGGCAGGACTAACCATACTGAAATCGTTGGCTAATTATGATTACGAGAAGAATACGTTCTGGCTGGCGTTTAGGTCATCGTGGTGAATGGCGGGCAACGTTTATATGGTGTCCCCTGCATACATCTAACCTGATACGCAGGGGATTGAAATGGATGATGTTTTTTACGTGTGAAAAATATTTTACTCGTTACTTTACCCATCGGAGCGGGACAGGAGCTTTTCTCTGAATTTGCAGTGGTCACTATATAACCACCTTGCTCTGCCGTGGATGAGTTTGGCTTTGGGGAGATCGCCGGACTTAATCCGGTCGTAAATGAAGGTTTTTCCAAAGCCAGTATCCGCCATGATGAACTTCAGATCAACAAGGCTATCTGGTTGCATCTCATGTTTCATCTTCCACCTCTCGTTACAGCCAAATGCTTACCACGTTCTTCAAACTCTTCCTGACAGTCAGCGCAGCGCTGACAACCCGCCACCAGTTCCCGGCGCCGCTCGGGTATCTCTTCCCCGCGGTCGCGGCAGTGAGTAGCCGATACCGCCGCATGGTTGATGCGACATTTCGCAATGGCGGCTTCCCGCTGGAGTTCCTCTAACTCGTTGGCCTGATCGATGATTTCTGCGCTCATGCTGCACCGCCTTCAACGCGCTTGAACTCGATAACCCAAACCCATGGATTGGCCTGCCAACTTCCTTCGCCGTAGATGGATTCCCATAGCCCCGCGAATGCTTCAGGCGGATATTCCTTCCACTGTTTCTTCAGTGGGTCGAAATAAACATCCGGCTCTGGATAGCTAGGCAATCCAGGCTCGTCGCCGAAACCTGTAAAGTTGGTGCGCTCCAGCCCCTCTGACTCTGCATCTTCCGGGCTAATAGCGTTCACCCGCTCCACGCGCACGTCGGTGATTTCCAGCAGAATGCGGCTGGCCCAGCGCGGCATGTGGATGGATGGCACCCACTTGGCAGTGCAAACCGTTTCCTTGCGCATATCATCAATCCAGTCGTGGTCTGCGCGATAGGTGAGGAGTCCGCCATATTTATTCCATGTTTCACGGACCCAGATGCGGTCGCCGACTGCGCCAAACGGGCATGGGTGCCAGAAATCGCAAACATGCTCTGCGTCTTCACTCCATAGCCAGCGGCTACCATCTTCACGCTCACCAATTTCAGTGAACCGAGTCTGTTTCCATTTGATAGGGCGCCGCGTCTGCGTCTTCCGTCCGCCGAGAATGGCCCGCACCATTTCCCCGTTAAAAATCATTCCGCGTTCTTTCATGATTCCACTCCATAGCGGCCGCTCAGCCGCCCAATAACACTGACAAATTTCACCAGACTGACACCCATCGGCTTTACCTTCTCGTAGTGCTTGCGAAGGATGGGGGGGCATACAGCGTTCCACTTCGGTTTAGGCTTTGCGCTCATCGCTTTGGTTATCTCTTCTGCGCAGCGACGAGCCTGGGCGCGGAGAGCGTTTTCTTTTTCTTCAGGCGTCATGCAGCCTCCAGATTCCCGATCCGCTTTAACTCAGCCAGCGATACAGTCGTGATGATGTGTCGCGGGGTGATGTACGGGCGCCAGATAAATAAGACAGATATGCATTCACTTTGCATTCTTATTTTTCCTTCTCTCTGCATGCCTCAATTTCATTCTTTCAGAGGTGGCTCGTTTGTTTTTTATTGAAATGTAATTTAGCCCAAGCTTATATGCATGCTTGTTGTTATCGGAAGCGGAGCACCATTCAAGATTGCAAACTGAATTATCCTTTTTATCTCCATTTTTATGGTTGACAACATAATCGGCATTCGTGCAAGGTATAAAAGTCATAGCAACAAGCCTATGAATTAAATAACGTTTCTTAACACCATCCTTGCAAAGACCTACCCCTAAGTATCCTCTTGGGTGTTTTAATGGCTTCATATTTTTCCCAGGATACAATCTCCCCATATAATCCTTGTGAGGTAAGGACCTGATTTCTCCTAGTGTGGAAATTTCATAAATCCCCTCATATCCCTTTATCTGCGACCACCTTCCTCTTTCATTTTTTGGAGTTTTCGATCCGCCATAATCAGTCATTGCGCACCTCTTTTCGTGTCTGCCTTTCTCATGCGGCTTAAAGTCTTGGATACCGACGCAATGCTACGGCCCATCTTCATGGCAATGCTTTTATGCGACTCGCCGGCAGCGCGCAGTTCAGCGGCGATCTGCTTCTCTTCTGGCTTCCATGGCTTGTAGACAAACGCTGTGCTGATGGAATAGCTCTGTGCCAGGCGGTAGAAGTTTGCCTGACTAATCCCCAGCGCATCCGCTGCGCGACAGGCAGGCATGGTTCCGGCTACGGCGCGGAATTGTTCTGGTGTAATGCTCTGCTTATTCATTGGGCCTCCCGTGGTAACCGGTAAATTGCGTCATCTACTTAATAATCAGAGACGGCTTACCGAGCTTTATTTGCGCACCTGGCACATCTAACCCGGCCTCGATCTGATGCTTAATGGCCAACTTGTCAGGCTTGATAGTCGTCTCGTATTCGACGAATTGAGGAGGCAAAATGCTGGCGTCCGTAATCTCTACTGATTTAGATGGCGCCCTGACCGTAACCTGATGAATTCCAGCTTTAAGTGATTTTTTTCCTGCCGTTTCAAGTGATTTAGCGACATAATCCTTCATGCTTGCCACTTTGCTTTCAGCTGCTTTAGCGCGTTCGGCAAGGCACTTACTCTCTTCCTTTAACGCTTCCGCATAAGCAGATTCGTTTTTGCAGATAGCAAGAATCTGTTCCACTTTTGCTTCCAGCTCCCACTCAATCCCATCCAGAGTGTCGGCTATCATTTCAGGCTCCATACCGGAGTCAGTCAGCTTGGCGAAATCGTTGGCGATCTGATAAAGAGCTGTCATTGGGTAACCTCTTCGAATTTGGCTTTACACTTGGCGTAAACAGCCTGAACCTCTTGCTGCAGCCGCATTCCAGCAGTCATCTTGTATGCCGCCTGAAAATGGGTTTTGAGAGCATGCATGTTTGCTGCCTGCTTCATGTCTTCACATAGCGAGCGGACTGAGTTGATAAGCTCTTGCTCAGCATTTTCTTTCGACTGGATAACTTCACTTTCAGGCGTGTATTGCATAACCGGCTCGGTAAAAATGCCTTCGCTCTCGTTGAGCATGTCCACTGCATTATCGAGCCGGTCAGCGCGCGGCCAGTATTTATAGGCGCGCTTCACGATTGTCTTTCTGGCCATCTCAGACCAGAAATTGACCCATGGGCCTTTTGGTGATGTGCCGGCTTTGCTTACCTTTCTGATTTCTTCAATCTCGGCGAGGCTCATCTCTTCAGTCAGGTAGTCGCCGTCTGATGTTTTAACAGTGCAGTAGCCACCGATAACGGCTCCGCGCTCTTCAGGAGTGGCAAAAGGGTTGTATTTGTGGGCCGGAGCTTTATCGAGGCCAACGGTTTCGTAAGCGTCACATGCATGAACCAGTTTGCACTGACCCCACTTAATGACCCCTGCTGATTGGGCTATATGCAAAAGGCCCATATAGCTGATATCGAGGCATACCATTCCGTCACGCGGGACGAGATAAGCCAGTTTGCTTGCAGGATTTAAGCTGATACCGACCGCAGCTACGTTAATGATTGCGTTCTGAGCGCTGACCGGGTTGCTGATTGCCATTTTTGCCAACGTGTCATTGCGCTGGAATAACTGAATCGCAAACTGGCATTCTTTTGCCCACGTCAGGCTCTGGTCAGTAAGAGCGCCGTTAAACAGCGACTCTTGCTGCTTAACGAATTGAATAAGATCGAAGCTCATGACCCCTCCTTAAAACGGGCAGCCGGTGCGGTGATCCCAGTCGTATTCCGCCTGGGCGTAAGCTATTGCCGAAATGAAATCGTTATATGCCTCTCCGGCGGAATCGCTGCGGAGGCCTTCGTATGGGCTTTTGTCCATCGACACAGAGAAGCGGAACAGGCCTGACGGCTCTTTCGGCAGGGCGTCGATAATTTCCTGCGCCCGATCGTCAATCCACTTTTGCTTCTCTTCGGTGAGCGTTTGCTCGGCCCACTTACGCTCTTCGATTACGTCATATGCGCGGTATGCGTTCATAAGCACCTCAGTAACTGATACCGGTATGAGGAATGCGGCCGTCTTTAACCGCGGTGAGCACCTCGATAGCCTGATCGCGGGTAATGCTGGTATTGGCCAGGAGAGCTTTGACGATTTCAGTGCCTACAGCCTTGCGGTGCTTAACGTCAGCTTCGCGGCGCGCCTGCTCATCGGCTTTACGTTTCTCCTCAGCCAGGCGGGCCTGTTCGCGTTGCTCTGCCTCACGGCGGATGCGGTCGGCTTCTTCCTGTGCTTTGCGGCGTTCCGCTTCAACAGCGGCCTGCTTTTCGCGCTCCGCACGCTCAGCTGCTTCTCTCTGTTCACGTTCGGCTCGCTCTTTGGCCAAAATCGCTTCGCGCTCCCTGGCGGCTGCGGCGTCAATTTCACGCTGTGCTTGTTCTGCTGCTTCACGCTTCGCTTTCTCTTCTGCCTGGCGCTTAATCTCTTCTTCGTGTGCAATGCGCTGGCGCTCAGCCTCAGCTGCTTTATCTGCCTGCTCACGGTCGAAAGCGTCATTCATCAGCAGGGCCATTTCGTGGTCCGCTTCGAACTTGGCCGCCAACTCCTGATCAAACTTGATGTTCATTTCCAGTGCTTCGGCATGCAGTGCGTTCATGGATTCTTCGGACTTAATGCGCTCCTGCTCTGCTTCCCATTCGGTCAGCGGCCGGCGCACTTCATCTTTCAGCGCATCGAGACGCTCACGAACAACGCGGCGGCTTTCGTCAATCTGCTTTGGCAGAGCCTTCAGCTCAGCGACCAGGTCTTTACCTGCGTTGTCGATGTAGGTTTTAGAGCGCGCGACCTTGTGAGCCATGGATGCGATAGCGTCACGGCCTTTTTTGGTGGTCACGTCCGGCACCAGGCTGCGAGCCTCTTTTTCGATCGCTTCGATAAGCGGGTCGAGCTGGTCGTTATTGGTGAAAACCGCCATCGCGTTCTTTTTCTCGATGACGACTAAATCCATTATTTCGCTCATGGTTTCCCCTGAAATTTGGTTGTGAAACTCCCGGCACCTTAGTGGCTGCCTGATAGCTCAGTTAAATTCTTCGTTTCGATTACCGGCTGAGACCTTGTCCCAACCCGTTCAGATAAACTTCAACCAGCAAGTCGGTTGTGTAAGTCCGCTCAATCCCGCGATGCAGGTACAGGCGGCCGCGTTTATTTGCTGATGCTGTCCAGGTGCTTTCCCGATGCTTAACGAGCATCCCTGGCATAACGGCGCCGCGGTTAACGGTCTGTGTCCCGTAATGATGACTAAACATTGAACACCCCCGTAACGTGCAGAATTTTGATAATCAACGCTGTCCAGATAACGCCGCAGATCAGCAGGCAGTAAATCAGTGAACGAATGCCGTTTCTGCTCATGCTGAACCACCAGGCATCAGGCAGAATGCGCTTGCTATCAGTACGCATACGACGATGGCGAATGCGTGTGCCAGAAACTTAAACCACTCAGTTTTATCTTCTTCGCGGATCATCTCTTCACCTTTGCCTTAAAGCCGGCCAGCTGAGCGTTGTTGCTAATGACCGGCGTTGCCGGTGTTGTTTGGATGAGTTAATTTAAAACCATAGTTGTTTTGCAGTCAACAACAATAGTTGTTTAAATGACTATTATGGTTTTATCTGGTTGTTTTTATTGGTTATTTATTTTTGTAAAGCGTGCTGGTAAGCTCAAAAAAACATCAGATAGGGGGTGTTGGCATGCCGAACGAGGATGAGTTTTTCGCAGAGATGCACCCGCAGATAGCGCAGGTTATCGGGATAGCGGTTATGCAACTGTTGGTTGAGAAGCGCGAGCCATCAAGAGAGGCGCTGATAGAGATGATTCAGGTGTTGTGGCAGGGAGACCAGGTAGATCTGCCTGTGGAGCTGGCTCTGGACGTGCTGATGCTGAGGGAAGAGTAGGGCAATAAAAAACCGGCGCGGTGGCCGGGTTATTTAATTAAATATTTAGAAAAAACAGCTAGTAACACGGTTATCACTATAGCTGTAATGATTTTCCATGTTTGAGCATTCAACTCCTTATGTAGCTCTGTTTTTACTGACTGAATATCTTCCTTGGAAGCTAGCTTGTCTTTGATGATTGCAACATCGGTTACAAGGGTTGCGACTTTGTTTTCAAGTTCTTTCACTCTCTGAAGCATATCGTCTCCTCCGCCCCCTCCATCATCATTATTATGTGGTTGAGGGATTCGTTCTTCATCTTCAGGCCTCAGCTTGTACATCCTTGCTGTCACTATTGATCCCTCAACGTTGTTTTAACGATTACTATAGAGCAAGTCTTTTCATCAACCAAATGCTGCCTGCTTTGTTCATCTATTTCAAATAACTCCAAAGTTATGTCATATGTACCTGGGGTTGTAGGCTTAACTCCTTTTAGATGCAACTGAGTTCCAACAAGGAGACTGTTCTCATCAGGTTTTGTGAACATAAAATTTTGCGAATGATTTTCGTCATTGTTTGCGTTCGAGTCTAAAACTGAATCACCGTTATGCTTAACGTCAAGGGTAGTTACATACTCTTTTGATGAATCTAGGAAAACAGCCATAGTTATATAAAAAGACAAGGGAGAATCAAAGCTACCTACTGTTATAAGTGGCGTTGGAGCCATATAGGCTGTTATGGCAAGCCCCGCCTGGACTAGCGTGGGATAGAGGATAAGAATTTTTTCTTCAATCATGAACTGCACTCCTTGCTGTATCAACCGTGTTTTCGGTAAGTCTGCGGCATGCTGCCGATCACCTTGCCGAACACGAATACCCGGTTCATCTCGTCTTTCTCGATAGGGTCCCAGGCTGCATAGCTCTTGTTGTCTGAGATAACCAGCAGCTTGTCCTTCATCTTCTGCAGGCGCTTCACGTGAGCAGTGTCGTCGTACAGGAACGCATATATCCCGTCGCCGTCAAAGCTCTTAACGCTGATGTCGACGAACAGCAGATCACCCGGCTCAATCGTGCCGGACATGCTGTCACCCCGGACGTTGATAATCCTGATGTTCTCAGCCTTGCGTCCATCAAACATGTGGCGGGCTTCAGCTGGCTCATACTCAACAGAACGGAGAATCTCGACGAACTCCTGGTTCACGATGCCCGGTCCCGCACTGACTGCCAAATCCAAAATGTCGACCCTGAATACATCCTGGTTTGTGCGTGATGGATTTTTATCACTTTCACGATCAGCGCTCATGGCGCCAGTTCCTGAGGAAAGCCACTCAGGTCTAACCCTTAAAGCGTTAGCTATATCGAGCAATTTTGTGGTCTGAGCAGCCCTTCCAGTTTCAATCTTCTGGATCGCAGCCTGGCTGACCCCGACAGCCTCGCCCAGAGCCTTCTGGGTCATGTCTGCCGCCTTTCTGGCTTCTCTTAATCGTTCTGCAAGTGTCGTTTTCATCTTCTCAATTTACAACCGTGGTTTTATATCGGCAAACGAAAATGGTTGTTGACTAAATACAACTAAGGTTTTATTCTTTGTTTGTATTTACTACGGAGGTTGTCATGAACCCAACCATTAAAACCGCAATTAATATTGTCGGCTCTCAGAAAAAGCTTGGTGAAGCCTGCGATGTTTCACAGCAGGCGGTTTACAAGTGGCTACACAACAAGGCAAAGGTTTCGCCTGAACATGTAAACAGCATCGTAAATGCAACTAATGGGGAGGTTCAGGCGCATCAAATTAGACCAGACCTTCCAAAGCTATTCCCTTCGCCGAAGGGCGTTCCGGCCGCCTAACTGGCGGCCTTTCAATCAACACCAGAGGAATTATCACAGATGGAGAATGCAATAGCCCGAAACTTAGAGCCGCCAATCCTCAACCCAATTGAGATAGAGGGCCTTTTGTTAAACCGCCTTTTGTCCATTAGCCAGAAGACTTTTGCAGAAATGCGGGGAGTGAGCGAGTCAACAATCAGTCGCCGGAAGAGCGAGGGGTATTACGCCGAAATGGCGAAGGAAATATCAGCATTGGGCCTGCAGGTTGTTCCGCCAGAGGCGGTAGTAGTTTCCCGTCACTACCTGCAGTCAGTAGAAACGTTGGCGGATATCGGTTTGCGTGCGGAGCGGTGCCGCCCTGGGCCGTTAGGGTGGGACTGATGAAGGGTAGAAAAGGCGAAAGCCGCAGTGCGCTAACACTAACGGCTTTCTACGCGAATTAACTGGATCAATTCACAGGAGTAATTATGCCTAACAACAATCAATTTTACCAGGTAGAAATCCACAAAAGCATTACCCGTGATCGCTTTATCCGTTCTGTGAATCCGGTCGTGGCAGTGAAGCTGCGCGCCATCCTGGAAGAACTGAAACGTAAGGAGGTCCGCCGTGGGTAACGTATCCAATTTAGCCGAAGCCAGAGAGGCCAGAAGGCTCCAGAAACCGCGCACGAATGACGGTAAGGGGTTTGCCTTGCTGCACCGTAAAATTATGGACGTTCCGTTTTACAAAGACGCGGAAGCAGCTCATTTATGGGTTCACCTGCTCCTGCGAGCCAATCATGAACAGACGCTGGTATCAACTGATATGGGCGATGTTTTATGCGAGCGTGGCGAGTTCATTACCGGCCGCAATACCCTTGCAATGGAAACGGGGTTAACCGCTGATCGCGTTAAATCACTGCTCCGTAAATTCCATAACCTGGGCATGATCACTACCAAATCGAACAACCGTTTTACTGTTCTAAAAGTGGTCAAATATGACGAATATCAGTCAAATTTTTGTCCAGCCGGTGTCCAGCCAGTGTCCAGCCAAAACGCATTAGTACCAATGCATGCGGAGGTGGAGTGTCCAGCCGGTGTCCAGCCAGTGTCCACAGATAACAATATATTAAATAACTTACTACCTAACGGTAGTAAGTATGTCGCAAATGACCAGAAACCGGCTGAAGAGAAAAAGTCACGTTTGTCATGCGATGAAGTATGGCAATGCCTGAAAGACGAATTACCTGAAGCCAGGGGATGGAGATGCCTTACTGATGAGCGACGCAATCTGATCCGCACCTTCTGGAGCAAGGCGAACAAAATCGCACGCAATCTGGATGGTAAGCCGATGGACATGGATGGTTTTCGCGACTACCTCCGCTACATCGCTCAGAACTGTCGCTGGATGCTGGAAGACCGACCAGACCAGAAGTCAGGGAAGACATGGCGCCGCATGAAATTCGATAAGTTTCTGACGGAAAAACTCTACATCGAAGTGCGTGAGGGGGATCGTGATGACCGCTGATTTCATGACCCCTCCGCACAGCATTGAAGCAGAGCAGAGCGTGCTGGGCGGGCTCCTGCTGGACGACGACAACAGCGAGCGTACTCAAAAGGTACTTTCGATTCTCAAGCCAGAATCGTTCTACGCGCGTCAGCACCAGGTCATTTTCGCAGAAATGCGCCAGATGTACCGGGACCATAAGCCGGTTGATCTGCTGACCCTGTTTGATGCTCTGGAAAGCAAGGGGCTGACAGAGACCGTTGGGGGCTTTGCATACCTGGCTGAAATGTCCAAGAACACGCCAAGCGCGGCGAACATCGTGGCCTATGCAATGCGTGTTCGTGAGACCGCGATGGAACGCTACGGTATCGAGAAAACAACGAAGGCGATCGAATTGCTTTATGCCCGCAACGGCATGACGGCAGAACAGAAGTTTGACGCAATTCAGGGATTATTCACTGAGATAACCGAGCACGTAAAAACAGGTCGACGGACAGGGCTTCGCACGTTCTATGACGCTGTTACTGACTGGTCGGCGGAGTTCGACGAAAGGCTCAAGCCGGATGGTCGTTCCCGTGGGTTGTCTACCGGGATCCGCTCTCTGGATGAGTTGCTCGGTGTGAAGCGCATTGTGCGCGGCAGCCTGTTTGTTATAGGCGCACGCCCGAAAATGGGTAAAACCACGCTCTATACCCAGATGGGGATCAACTGCGCCACGGTAGAAAATGAGCCGGCCCTGATGTTCTCACTGGAAATGCCGGAAGGGCAGATGGTGGAGAAAATCACTGCGCAGAAGGGGCGGATCTCGCCAAACCTGTTTTACCCGGATATGACGAAGGAAGACTACGGATATCGCGGCGACTGGAACGGCGATCTGAAGAAAGCTACCGGCGTTATGGGAGCGCTGATTGACACCAATAACCTCCTGATTGATGACACCCCGGGCATTTCACTGGCGCATGTCATGGCTGAGTCACGTCGCATCAAGCGTGAACGCGACAAGGTCGGAATGATCCTCGTTGACTACCTGACGCTGATGACTGCCGATAAGGCAGAGCGAAATGACCTGGCTTACGGGCTGATCACCAAAGGCCTCAAGACCCTGGCGAAGGAGCTGGATTGCGTCGTGGTTCTCCTGACTCAGCTTAACCGTGAGCTTGAGAAGCGAACCAATAAGCGCCCCTTGCCGAGTGACTCCCGCGACACCGGGCAGATTGAACAGGACTGCGATTACTGGCTGGCCATATACCGGGAGGGCGCCTACGACGAGAACGCAAACCAGAGTGACACAGAGCTCCTCCTGCGCCTTAACCGGCATGGTGAGACTGGTGTTGTCTATTGCGAGCAACGTCACGGGGCGATTTATGACTGCGATCAGGAGGCTGCCAGTCAGCGCCGGCGCGAGAAAGAGGAAAAACCAACCAAGCGGGGTGGATTCTGATGAAAAAGAACTCGGGCAAACAAGTCGTACTTAATTACGTCAGCCAGCATCCTGGCTGCAGCTTTCAGGATATCCGCCGCGGGACCGGGCTAGACCAGTCCGTTGTCAATTCTGCTTTGTGGCAGATGAACCGCGATGGACGCGTTAAGCGCGAAGGAGAATATCGTAGCTATCGCTACACCCTTGCAGAGCAGACAGCCGTAACCGAAAGCGATCCGTCTGTTCAGTACCGCCATCGTCCTGACGGCGCAAACCCAATGATCAAACTGTTTAACTATTGCCTGGCGGGAGCAAGAAAATGAACATCGAAACAGTAAACAAGCTCATCGCCTCCCTGGAGAGCGCAGGCGAGCTGTCGATCAGAGAGACAAAGGTTATGGCGCTGGCGAAAGCGTACCAGCAGCTGGCTGCGGAGAATGTGGGGCTGAGGCCTTTAATCGCCGAGAACTGGAATATGCGTGACCTGCTTCGTCAGTTAATGGTTGGACGCCCAGGCGGGGTGTATTTCAACAAATGGGAGAAGCTAATCGTTGGGGTGCTGAACGAAACCCCAGCCACCGATCGCATCGTAGCCGAAGCCGAGGCGCGCGGGGTCGAGAAGGGTATCGCTCACCTGGAGAAGAAGTTCAGCAATATCGGCGTGCAGATCATGAATTTGCAGTGGCTGGCAGACTCGCTGCGTGAGGGGGGGCGACAAATGAGCAATTTTGATACTTCATCGCAAGTTAAGGCTCGCAAGTTACATCGTTGCTGTGAATGTAAAGGCGCTATAAATCCAGGCGACACCTACGAGAAAGTTTTTGTCGTCCAGGATGGCGATGCCAGCAACTTCAAGACATGCCAGAAATGCACAGAAGCACGTGACTGGCTGCTTAATGAAACTGATTGGCCTGATGATATCGACGGAGAAGGCCATTCGTATTTCTTCACGATGCTGCGTGACCACCTCCGTGAGCAAGGCCGTGAAGGCGACCGCAAATACGCATTTCGAGCGTATCGGCTTGTCGTCCTGATGGATAAGCGCCGTATTGCTTATGCCAACGCATACAACGCGGAGACCGTGAAAACCCGCGATTCTCTTGCTCAAGGAGTCTCAGCATGACAACTGATATCACCGAACTGGCGCTGATTACCAAAATCAAAAAGCAGCTCGAAAACTTTGACACGGTAATTCTGAAGGATGATGAAGCCCTCGCGCTGGTAGAGACGCTGGAGAAGGCGCAGCGGGTGGACGAAGAGCTTTGCAAGCTGCTTCCTCCAGGCGTTGAGTACATGGACCCACCAGACGGCGGAGATGTAACACCGCTTGAGGGAGTGCGTCGAATGGTGGCTGATTACCGCCAGCTCATCGCCGAGCTGGAGTCCCGCACCGTGAAGCTGCCGGAGCCACACGCTCACTTAATCTGGATTCAGGCAGGCCATGCACCAGACGATTACTGGGATGACGTAGCGGTATCTCACAGTGAGAAAGACCGCTGTTGTGATGGTTCCGAGCGCTACCCAGTTTATGCGCGCTGGGAGATTGAAGAGATGCTGTCCGCCGCTGGCATCAAGGTGGAGGCTGAGTGATGTGGGTCCTCATTATCTGGATGTTCGGCGCTTATGGAAACCCGACCATCACCACCCAAGAGTTTCAAACAGAATCCGCCTGTCGAGCGGCGTTTGCCGAAGCAAAAAAGGTAAACAATGCCGACGTTTCTCTACGTGGCGTATGCACGCCCAAGGGTGACCAATGACCAAATCAACCATAACCAGAGAGCAGTTAATTAAAAAGGCGCAGGAGCAAATTGAGTTTTGCCGTCACACGAAGATAACGGGTGAAGGCCGCGCCCATGTAAACCAATGTGCGGCGTTGTTTGAAATCGCGCTGGCCGCAATGGACAGCGAGCCGGTTGAACTGCCGCTTGACTACCTGCAGGGACGCAAAGACGGGCTGGAGTGGGCCGCTAGACTGGCAGAAGCAAATCACCCTGACACCGGAGACTGGCTTTACGATGACCCTATCGAGCTGGCAAAAGCCATTCGCAAAGGTCCAGATATGCCGCCAGCGCAGCCGGTAGCGGACAGTGAGCCGGTGATTGTTGTTGGCGATGATGGAGGGGATGCGCTTTCTTATCGCCGCCTTATCCAGTCCTTTGAGCCTGGCACTAAGCTCTATCGCCACGCGCAGCCAGCGCCGGCAGTGCCTGGTAAATGGATTCCGGTAAGCGAGCGGATGCCTGAAAATGATGGGGCGTATCTTTGCTGGGATAATCGTTACGTAACTACCTACGCATTCATATTTGGTGCTTGGCAGGCAAACCAATTCGTTGCCAAGAATATAACCCACTGGATGCCATTGCCAAATCCGCCTAAGGAGTAACTCATGAATTTCTTACCAGTTGTTGGTTGGGAAGGTATTTACCAGGTTAATGAGTGCGGAGATGTCATTAGTCTGCCAAGAGTGATTTTGAGGAGGGATGGAACTAAGCAGCGCTTTAATGGCGGACCGTTAAAACAATTTCTTAATACCAATGGATATTGCGTTGTTAGGCTGAGTGATGCTTCAAATGGGAGGAGGGAAATTGCAAGGGTGCATAGACTAGTTGCAGAAGCATTTCTACCGAATCCTTATGGTAAGCCCGAGGTAAATCATATAGACGGAAATAAGGCCAACCCACACCTAATAAATCTTGAATGGGTCACGCCGCAGGAGAATAGAAAGCATGCGTGGGAAACAGGGCTGAGAAACAGGTCACATCTTCCGGCATATAAAGGGGAAATGCAGGCCAACTCAAAGCTAAACAACCAAAGCGTAAGTGAAATAAGGTTGCTAAGGGGGTTGGGCGCCTCTTTTGGGTCGCTAGCCAAAATGTTTAACGTGTCCAAAAGAACAATTAGGAGAGTGGTTAGTGGTGAGTCGTGGTCTCATGTATCACTGCCGGCAGCACCGCAGGAGGTGAAGAGTGAGTGACGTAAAAAGCAAAATCATGCAGGTGATGACTGATGCTGCTGCGCTGCAGGATGCGACACTGGGGAGCGGATACCCTTTCCGCATGGCTACCTGGAATATCCGATGCGCGATGGAGCGCAAATTCCCTGAGGTGGAATGGAGGAGCGCCGACCTCCGCAAAGAGCTTATTGAACTGGCGAAAGAGGGGCTGGTATCCAAATGTCCCCACGAGAGCCGCATTGGCCAGGCCGTCTGGCGCCTGGAGGTGAAGTGATGGCGTACATCTTCCTGATTTTCGTCATCAGCAGCAATACATCGAATATGCAGGTGGTCCCCATGCAGAGTATGGAGCAGTGCAAAGCAGCCATTAAGGCGATGAAAGTTGCAGATGATAAGAGGTCCTGGGACGATGTTTCGCCAAGCGTAGATAATATTCAATGCGTAGAGGTGAAAGGTGCCTAAATCCCCCGCAGAACGTAAAGCCTCCAGTTGAAATCAAACCCCTCTCCTGAGGGGTTTATCGTATATGCTCATTTTGCTTTTATCCCTCTGACGGGCGATAATTACCTCGTCAGCCTGAGCAACTGACACTAATGACCGGTGCCAAGTGGGGACACATGGCGCACAAAACCTTACAGCAATCCCTGTCACCGATGGCGAAGGCCACCGGCGATTTTCTGCATTCAGCGTTTAGCCTCTGCGGAGGTGAAGCGTGAACATTCCTCAATGCGGCATCAAACTGCACAGCGGCAACTTCAGCGCTATAGGCAAGATTCTTCAGGAGCAGCTCTCTGACGGTAAATGCCTGCGCCTGCAGGTCAAGGAGTGGCGCGAAAAGCGCAGCCTGAGCCAGAACGCACTCAGTCACATGTGGTACACGGAAATCAGCGAATACCTGATTAACTCAGGACGTACTGACGCAACTCCTGAGTGGGTTAAGCGCAACCTCAAAAAGACCTATCTCGGCTGCGAAGAGGTGACCTACACCGACTTCATCACCGGGGAGAAAACCACAACCTGGGAACCCCGGCATACCTCCGATCTTGATACCGGCGAAATGCACATCTTCCTGACCAAAGTTGAGGCCTGGTGCGCTCAGTTTGGTCTGGCTCTCACCATTCCAAACGGTTGCGAATATCAGCAACTTCAGCAAAAGCAGGAGGCCTGATGAACAGCCTTCTCGCCAAAGTAATGGAGCGCGGCATCTTCCGCGTACCGGCGCGCCGCAAGCGCAAGGTCGAAGTTAAGCCTTCCGATATCCCCACCTTTCACTATACGGCTCACCTGGCAGATGTCCGCTGGCTGCGCCGCGCTGCCAGAAGGAAAATCCATGGCTGATTTACGCAAAGCTGCTCGCGGTCGCGAATGTCAGGTTCGTATCCCGGGCGTCTGCAACGGCAACTCAGAAACCACGGTATTGGCCCATATCCGCATTGCTGGATTATGCGGGACAGGAATCAAGCCGCCTGATCTGATCGCCGCTATCGCCTGTTCATCCTGTCACGATGAAATTGACCGCCGCACGCGCCTGGTAGATGCGGAGTATGCAAAGGAGTGCGCGCTGGAAGGAATGGCTCGCACGCAGGTTATCTGGCTGAAAGAGGGGCTCGTAAAAGCATGAATGAATATCGCATTAGTCTCCCATGGCCGCCGAGCAACAACCGCTACTACCGGCATAACCGCGGGCGTACGCACATCAGCGCAGAAGGTCAGGCGTACCGCGACAGCGTCGCCAAAATCATCAAAGACTCAATGCTGGATATTGGCCTGGCAACGCCAGTGAAAATCCGTATCGAGTGTCACATGCCGGATCGCCGTCGTCGGGACCTGGACAATCTGCAAAAGGCAGCATTCGACGCGCTGACGAAATCCGGTTTCTGGATCGATGACCAGCAGGTTGATTGCTACAGCGTGAAGAGAATGCCAGTCGTCAAAGGTGGGCGGCTTGAGCTGACCATTACCGAAATGGAGGTCGCATGAGCCGGGACGTTATCGAACTCATCCGCGACCGCTGGATAAAGCTCCGCCTCTTGCGTGGCCGCGGCACCGTACTGGTTGACTACCGCATACTGAGAAATTTCGTTCGCATCTATCAGACCCTGGGAGAGACAGCATGACAGCTCAATACTTGGAATTTGTTCGCCAGCAGCTGATAGTGGCCACCGCCGATCTGAGCGGCGCGACGAAAGGGCAACTGGTAGCTTTTGCAGAGAACGCGCAATTCACCGCTACGGCGCGCAGCCGGGGTAGGAAGAAAGTTTATAGCGAGGTCAAACAACGCATGGTTAACCCGGATGGCCCGCCGATGAGCGGCAGCCAGTCCCGCGCTAAGGGTTCATCAATCGCTCTCGTTTTGCCTGTTGAGTATTCGACGGCCAGCTGGCGCCGGGCTCTGCTGTCGCTGGAAGAGCATCAGAAAGCGTGGCTGCTGTGGAACTATAGCGACAATATCCGCTGGGAGCACCAGGAGACGATCACCCGGTGGGCATGGGAGCAATTCAGCGAGAAGCTGGCCGGCGTACGCATTGCGAAGAAGACTGTCGATCGCCTTCGTCAACTTATCTGGCTGGCCGCTCAAAATACAAAGCAGGAAATAACCGGTAGAGGGCATCATTACTCTCCCGCCGCGATGGTGGGGATAAAGCCAGATAACTGGTGCCACAATTATTCAGATTACTGGCAGGTCATGATGGACATCTACCAGGAACTTGATAGTCAGGCGTTACTCTCTGTTTCTCGATCACGTTCACAACAAAAAGCGACTTTTTCGCAGCAGGGTCTTGCAAAAGTCAATTAAATGCGTCATATTTGAGTCTACTTTGATATGCTGCCTTAACTTTAAGTGGCGGCATGAAGATGATAGTCACATACCAGTTTGTAAAATTAGCCTCGGCATCCCGCCGGGGCTTTTTTATGCCTGCGATCCGGTCAGGGATCTTGGGTAGAAACGCGCCGCACGACACGTCGACACCCGCCGCGCAAGAGCCCTGAACCAGATTGTTCGCATAGCTTAACAAGGTTAAAGCACCCGACTCATAATCGGATGATTTCAGGTTCGATCCCTGATGCGAGCACCAATTCAGCGCCATTAGCTCAACCGGAGAGAGCAATAGCCTTCTAAGCTATCGGTTTCAGGTTCGAGTCCTGAATGGTGCGCCAGATAATGGCCTGACCTGATGACGGACTCATAATCCAATCCATCAGGGGCGCCGCTGCAACAGCGTCGCAGGCCGCCAATCCCTCTACCTTGGGACCATTACGGCTACCGCGCCGTCGCTTTTACCCTTGGTATTTCTTCCCGCCTTGAGCGGGTTTTTTATTTTCAGAGTCGCGGGTATCACCCTCGACGCTTTGTTGGTAAATCAGCCCGACGGCCCTGACCTTCTCACACACAGCTTCCCGATCTTTCATCGGAGGCGGTAACTATGGCTAAGCGTATGCAAGACAAAGAGAGCATTGCCGGGATGTCCTGGCTGGTTCTGCTGATCATTGCTTGCTGGGGTGGACTTGTCCGCTACCTGATAGATGTGAAGCAGAGCAAGGCAACATGGAGCTTGATCAATGCTCTTGCCCAAATGGTGGTTTCAGGGTTTACCGGCGTTATTGCTGGCCTGGTGAGCATTGAAAGCGGACTGAGCATTTACATGATTCTGGCAACCGCGGGGATAAGCGGCGCGATGGGTTCCGTGGCGTTGACATATTTCTGGGAGCGCCTGACGGGGATTAAAGATGCAAATCAGTAATAACGGTATCGCGCTGATTAAGCGATTTGAGGGTTGTCGGTTAACTGCATATCCCGACCCGGGCACCGGTGGTGATCCCTGGACGATTGGCTACGGCTGGACGGGAAAAGTAGACGGCAAGCCTATCAGACCGGGAATGAAGATTGACGATGCAACGGCTGATCGTCTGCTGCGCACTGGCGTGGTGAGCTTTGACCAGGCGGTAAGCAAGATGCTCAAAGTCTCCGTTACCCAGAACCAGTACGACGCGCTTGTGTCGCTGGCCTACAACATCGGTACGCGAGCGTTATCAACATCAACGCTGATGAAGAAGCTGAATGCAGGTGATGTGAAAGGCGCAGCTGATGAGTTCCTTCGCTGGAACCGGTCAGGCGGCAAGGTAATGGCTGGGTTAACGAATCGCCGCAAGGCAGAGCGTGAGGTATTTCTCTCATGAAACTCGTTGATGACTGGAAAAGCGCATGGCGCTGGTTCTCCATGCATGCACTGGTACTGGCCGGGGTTATCCCCACGGTATGGGCAGAGCTACCGCCAGACCTCAAGACCGCAATCCCGGCGGGAGCGATGGGAACCATTACAGCGGTGATTGCTGCTTGTGGCGTTGTGGGTCGCCTGGTTAGCCAGAGTAAGCCGCAATGACTGCCGAAGCCATTCTGGCGCTGGTGAAAAGGTTCTGGTTGCCGGTGCTGGTTGGTTTGCTTGGTGGCGCACTGGCCATCGCTGCCAGCCATTACAAGGAAAAGGCCGAGCACGAAGCAACCCGCGCCGATAACGCAGAGCTCAATCTGAAGCTGGCTAACGCCACCATCACCGACATGACAACCCGCCAGCGTGACGTCGCTGCGCTTGATGCCAAATACACCGGAGAACTGGCAGATGCTAAAGCCACTATCGATCAGCTTGAGCGTGATGTTGCTTCTGGCAAGCGCAGGCTGCAGCTCAACGCCAGATGCCCCGCGAACGGAGCGCCCAGCGCCGGCGCCATGGTCGATGCTTCCGGCCCCCGACTTACTGACTCCGCTGAGCGGGATTATTTCACCCTCAGAGGGCGGATCATCACCATCACCGGGCAAGTGAGCTACCTGCAGGAATATATCCGCACGCAGTGCCTGAAATAGGGCATTACAGAGCCACTTCCAGAGGTGGCTCGATAATGTCACAACGAGGTAATCCATATGCGCACCACTGGAATCCTAATGGCGGAAATTACGTTTCGCCCATACATGAAGCCGCTGCTTATCCTTTCAGTGCTTTTGCGCTGGGGCTGGCTCACTAAGAAGTGTATCCGGATTGTCCCTGTAATTGGCAAGCAGGCGTGATTATAAAGTTCTGCAAATGGTGCATTAAAAGCGCCATTGACAGAGTTTTATATAAGTTTGTTGATGCATAAGTGTCGAAATTACCGAGAGAGTATCTTCTACACCCAGAGGATTGTTCTGCATGGCTGAAAATGACAATCGCAGACCATACCCTCCCGTCAACTTCACTGGCGAAAACTGGCTGCCATATACCCGGCTGATCCCTGCTACCGAAATCGGAGAATGGGTAAATCAGAACATCCTCTCCGAAGAGGGCCGAATCCATAACCCTGACCATGCACACTTGCTCGATGCTGATATGGCGTTTATGTGGGCCTCTGGCTCATTCGCCAAAAGCGGGCGCATTGTGCTGGGTCAGTGTGAGCAGGTAATGATGCGTGCCGGAGGCTGGCAGAAGTCCCGCATGGAGCAGCAGATGCATGAATGGTTCGGTCGTATACCGAAGTTCATCATCACCCTGGCTGCCGACTACTGCGAGCAATGTAACGATCTGGAGTTCTGCGCACTGGTAGAGCATGAGCTTTACCACATCGCCCAGGCTACCGATGACTATGGCGCGCCGAAGTTCAACAAAGAGACCGGTATGCCGGTGCTCAAGCTTCGCGGCCATGACGTCGAGGAATTCGTCGGAGTGGTTCGGCGTTACGGCGCCAGCAAAGATGTGCAGGAAATGGTGGATGCGGCGAACAGGCCGGCGGAGGTTTCTCATATCGATGTTGCCAGAGCGTGTGGGACGTGCATGCTGAAACTGGCATAGGCTTTATTAGGATTGTCATGGAGGTAACCGATGGCAGCATTATCGACAGAGGTTAAAGCCTTCATCGTTCAGTCGCTGGCCTGTTTCGAAAGCCCGACAAAAGTCATTGAGCTTGTAAAGGCTGAATATGGCATCGATGTCTCACGGCAGCAGGTGTCGCAATATACGCCCGGCAACGCAATGGCGGCCAAGTTGAGCCAGAAGTGGATTGACCTGTTCAACGCCACCCGTAAACGATTCCAGAATGAGATCTCCGACATCCCGATCGCAAATAAAGCGTATCGGTTGCGCGTTCTCGACCGAATGGCGACAAATTCTGAAAAGATGAAGAACTACGGCATGACCTCGCAGCTTATCGAGCAGGCCGCCAAAGAAATGGGTGACGCCTACACCAATAAGCACAAGTTTGAACATTCCGGCCCAAATGGTGGCGCCATTCAGACGATCACCATGAGCAAAGAGGAATACAAGTCCGCACGGCAGGAGATGATGGAGGATGACGACTGCTGAGCAAAAGGCGTTTGCCAGAAAGGTGGAATGTGAGGAGGACGGGATTTACTACGCTCGCTATTTCTTCAAGCAGCGCACCGGCGGCAAGATGATAGTTGCGCCTCACCACAAGGTGATTCAGAAAACACTGGACCGCGTCATTGACGGTGAGATTCAGCGCCTGATCATCAACGTCCCTCCTGGTTACACGAAAACGGAACTTGCAACCATCAATATGATGGGACGAGGCCTGGCGCTAAATTGCCGCGCCCGCTTCATGCACCTGTCCTATTCGCACAACCTGGCGCTGCTGAACTCCTCAACCGCGCGCGGCATGATTAAGTCGCAGGCTTACCAGTCCATGTGGCCAATGGCGTTGCGTGACGATGCCGACAGTAAGGCTATGTGGTGGACTGAACACGGCGGCGGCGTTTACGCATCTTCAGCGGCAGGGCAGGTTACCGGGTTCCGCGCAGGACACATGGAACCGGGCTGGCATGGCGCGCTGATTATCGATGACCCAGTTAAGCCGGATGACGCTTACTCTGAGATCGTCCGAGACGGAGTCAACAACCGTTTCAACGAGACAATCAAATCACGACTGGCGATCGAGACCACGCCAATGATTGTCATCATGCAACGAATCCACTACCACGATCTGAGCGGCTATCTACTGCGTGGCGGGAGTGGGGAAAAGTGGCATCACCTGAATTTGCCGGTGATTATCGATAGCAGCCGCAGCTACGAAGAAATATATCCGGAAAACACTCACGCTATCCCGATTGACCACGGTCTGCCTGATGGCTGGCTATGGCCGTTTAAGCATAACGAATCGCACCGTGTATCTCTGTTCTCTCACCGGCGCACCGCCGAAGCTCAGTACATGCAGAACCCGAAACGCTTCAATGCGGAGGGTGCGTTGTGGAACGAGGAGATGATCAGCGCCGCACACGCGATGCGGATCACCCAGGAGCTGACCCGAACGGTAGTGGCAATCGACCCGCAGGCCACAAATAGCGAAGAGAGTGACGAATCTGGCATCGCTGTAGCGAGCGTTTACGGTAGTGGTGATGAGCGGCAGTACAGCCTTGATGCTGACTACAGCGGCAAATATTCACCCAACGGATGGGCGACGAAAGCCATTGAAGCTTATGAGCAGCATGAAGCTGACGCGATCGTCATAGAGACAAACCAAGGTGGCGATATGGCGGAAGATACGCTGCGCAATGCCGGTTTCGGCGGCCGCATCATTCGTGTGCACGCCAGTAAGGGTAAATACGCACGTGCAGAACCTATCTCCGCGCTGTATGCGCAGGGCCGAGTAGCTCACCGTGGAAGCCTCTACGAGGTAGAAAACCAGTTCATGGAGTACGTGCCATCCACTGCGAAGAAATCACCTGACCGGCTCGATGCCGCGGTATACGCATTAACCGAACTATCAGAACCACAATCAACCGGCATGTTGGTGCGCTCGCGCTGACGGAGGACACCGTGAACGAAAGCGAAAATAAAAAACTCGCCACGAACGCCAGCATTGACCGCGAGCGGATGCGTTACGTCAACGCTCTGTTCAATGGCACCAGTAACACCAAGCGTCAGCGCCTTTATCAGGAGTTTGGATATCCCAAGGAACTTTGCTTCGATGATTTTTACCGGGCGTACCGACGCAACGCCATAGCCGGCGCCGCAGTGACGAGAATGGTCGATGGATGCTGGGAAGATTACCCGGAAGTTTACGAAGGCGATCAGACTAAGGATGCAACCCAGCAAACGGATTGGGATAAACGGGTCAACAAGCTACTCAAGCGATGCTGGAAGCAGATCAAGGGCGCTGACAAGCGTAACCTAGTGGGTCGTTACTCTGCGCTACTGATCCAGGTTAAAGACAACAGGCCATGGTCAGAGCCTGTAGATAAGGCGATGGTCGGCAGGCTGCAGGAGAGGGCGCTCGTCCGGCTCGTTCCCGTCTGGGAGGCTCAGTTAGACCCGGTCAGTTACAACGAAGACCAGAACAGCGAAAATTATGGCGCTGTCAGCATGTACTCGTTTACCGAGATACCGGTGCAGCAGCAGCGCAGCGGCCAGCCAGGTCGCATCATCAACGTTCACCCTGATCGCGTTATCATTCTGGCTGAAGGCTCGGATGACGGGCGGCTTGATTCCGGCGAGTCGCTGCTGGAAGAGGGGTTCAACAAGTTGCTGGACCTCGAAAAAGTTTCGGGCGGTGCGGCGGAAGGGTTCCTGAAGAACGCCAGCCGGCAACTCAACTTTAACTTCAGTGCCAAGACAAGCTTTGCACAACTGGCAAGGGCGCTTGGTGTTAGCGAAGCCCAACTCTCAGAAGGGATGGATGATCAGGTTCGACGCCTCAATGACAGCACAGATAGCGCAGTCATCATGCAAGAGGGCGATACGAGCGTGCTTTCAGTGGCGGTTGCGGACCCTGAGCCAACCTGGCGCACCGCGCTGAGCGAGTTCTGCGCAACGGTACCGATTCCTGTTAAAGAGCTTATTGGCATGCAGACAGGTGAGCGCGCCAGCACTGAGGATGCAAAAGGATGGGCGCGCACGAGGATGAGCCGACGCAATGGCTTCCTGACCGACGTCATCACCGAAGTGGTTACCCGTTTCTGGACGCTGGGGGTTATCCCTCCTGCCAGCGGCGAAGAAATTACCGTAGGTTGGTCTGATCTACTGGCGCCGAGTCAGGCAGAGAAGATTGCCAACATGGACAAGCTCGCGGACGTGGCTGTGAAGTCCACGAATGCCTTTGGCCGTTCCGCTATCACTGAGAACGAAATTCGCGCCGCTGGCGAACTGCAACCGCTGCCTGAGCTTGATGATGAGGATCTGCCAGATGGCAACAAACCAAAACCTGATCCTCTGGCCGCCCCTCAGTCAGAAGCCGAAAAGTCCGGTGATACCACGGTCGAAAGTTGACCCCACAATGTCGCGTAAGTCAGTCAGTAAGATGGAACGCGACATTGAGGACCGGTATTACGAGATAAAGGTGGCGCTAAAAGCTCTGTTCGACCAGCGCCTGGCCGGGCGAGAGCGCGAGTCAAACAGCAACAATTGGCACTTCCTGTGCCACGTTAACGGCGCCGAGCCAACGCTCTACCAGGTCAATGCTGGTAAGTTCATCTACGACATGTCGGCGCAGGGACTGGCTGACCTGCTAGAAGCGGTACAGGCTATTCTCGACGATTACCTGCTGGAAGGCGGCGAGAAAAACCTGTGGGCGATTCATTACGTCGCCGCAGAATACGAAAGGGGGACGTTCAGTGCATACACAAACCTTTCCCAGCAATCACCAGTATACGCAGCGCAAACCAGCATCCATCAACTACTAAGTAGCCCCGCTTACCTCAACCAAATAGCCGCATCACGGGTAACAACCTACAGTGATTGGCGAGGTATTAGCGATGATGCCAGGAGGGATTTAGCTGGTGTTATTAGTGATGCTGTATCAAGAGGTGTAAACCCAAGAGAAACAGCGTCGGTCATTAGCAAAAGGCTGGATGTGAGCATGTCCAGAGCTAAAACGATAGCCCAAACTGAACAGGTGGGGGCATTAAGGCGCGCGCAGCGAAATGAAACAGATTGGGCGAAAGAACGGCTTGGTCTGAATACTGCCATCCTGTGGATTTCTGCGCTGAAATCGACGACAAGGGCCACCCATGCTGCGAGGCACGGGAAGACTTATTCGACAGAAGAGGTTGCCGAGTTCTATTCAAAGAATGGCAATGCTTTCAATTGCTACTGCGCCAATGTCCCATGCCTATTGGATGATCAGGGGAAACTTTATAACGATGGACTGACTGAAAAGCTCACCAAAGAAAGAGAAAACTGGAAGTCCACCGAGGATTAATTTGATAAAATAGATTTGCTGGATAGGGCGGCCACCCGAAAAGCTCTGCGCTCAGGGCCTTCCAGCTCCATCATGAGCGAACTAATGGAGCGATTAGTTATGAGTCACGAAAATAAGGCGCTTGCTGCGGCTTACCTGAAAGAGTGCGTCAATTACAACCCGGAAACAGGACTCTTCACTTGGCTGAATCGGCCTCTGGAACACTTTAAGTCACTTAGGGCGTGTAACGCTTGGAACTCAAGGTATTCCGGCCTGGTAGCTGGCAGCATCCGAAAGGATGGATATTGCGCACTAAAAATTGACGGCAACGGCTATAAAGCACACCGCATAGCCTGGCTGATTGCGCATAATGAATGGCCTGACGATATGGATATTGACCATATCAATGGCATCAGAAACGATAACCGGCTATCTAATTTGCGACTTGCAAATCGAAACGAAAATTGTGCAAACGTAAAGGTCAGAGTGAACTGCTCATCTGGCTTTTTTGGGGTGCATTGGTTTAAGAACCGCGGAGAGTGGGTGGCCCAAATACGAACTGGGAAGGTGAAGAGGCATCTTGGCTATTTCCATGGTATTGGTGATGCCGTCCGGGCCTATAACGCCGAATGCGAAAAGCTCCATGGCGAATACGGCAAGCGCAAGATAGAACACAATCTGAATAAGCTCCGAGAATTGGGGCTCTGATGAATACCAACAAGGTCGCCACGGCGGCCTTTTTTATTGCCTGAAATCCACCTATGAGGACCCAGCATGAAACGCAACCGCGTTAACGTGCTGACCGTCGTCAACTCCGCTTCAAACATCACCACTGAAACCATCGACGGCAAGCCACATATCGTGGTTCGCGGCATCACGCCTGTCGTGGACGATATCGTGATGAACCGGAAGTTGTACCCGGCAGCAGAAATCGAAAAGGCCTACAACACGCTTGAGCGTAACCCCATGCCGCTGGGCCACCCGAAGGTTGACGGCAAGCATGTGTCTGCTCGCGATGTCCGGGCGGTGAATGAATATCACGTCGGCGCATGGCTGCAGAACGTCAGCCACGAAGGCGGGAAGGTTACGGGCGATATGTACGTTAACCGCCAGTACGCCGAGTCAAGGGAGAAGGGAAAGCGCCTGATTAACCGCCTTGATGAGATGATCGCCGGTACCAACTCAGAACCCATCCACATCTCCACAGGACTCCTGTATTCCGGCATTGCCGCTAATGGCGAGTCGAAGGGCAAGAAGTACAACGAGATCGCCACCAACATGATGTTTGACCATGTGGCGGTGCTGCTCGATGAGCCTGGCGCTGGAACTCCGGAAGAAGGCGTGGGCATCTTCGTCAACTCAGAAGGTCATGAGCAGCAGATAGAAGTTGCTCACCTTGCTGATGGTATCGACTGCACCCGCGAAGGTCTGCTCAACAAGACAAAATTCTTCTTCACAAACGCCTCCAACTTCTCTTTTGACGACATTTCACGCGCCATCAGCGACAAGCTGCGTGAGGGTGACACAGAAGATAAGTGGCTATGGCCAGAAACGGTGTGGCCAGACAGCTTCATCTACCGCGATGACACCAGATACCTAAAGCAGAAGTACCTCATCGATGATGACGGCAAAGCCGTGTTCGTCGGCGAACCTGTAGAAGTCGTGCGCAAACCCATTGAGTACGAGATTAAAACCAACGGAGAGAACGATCCGATGAAAGAACTGATTATCAATGCGCTGCAAGCCGCGGGTATGCCGACTGAAGGCAAGTCCGATGCCGAACTGATGGACGCTTACAACCAGCTAGCGGCAGAGAAGGCGGCAGCCAAGAAAGATGGCGGCGACGAAATCGATCCCGCCACCGGCAAGCCTAAGAAAAAAGAGCAGGCCAGCAACAGCGAAGAAGCGCCGGCATGGTTTAAGCCATTTGCTGATGATTTGGCAGCCGTTAAGTCAGGCCTTGCCGTGAACGCTGACAAAGAGAAAGGCGAAAAACGCGCTGCCGTAAAAGCGAAATTCGGGCTGGATGACCTGGCGGTGAATGCGCTTGACGGCGCCGCCCTTGATGGCCTGTTTGCTCAGTGCCAGACCTCTACCGGCCTGAATGGTGCATTCCGTCCGGTCAACAACAACGATTCTTTCAGCGAAATGCCGGAGTAAAAAATGGCTAAAGACGGGAAACACGTAATTCACGCGGGCGGGATTTTCCCCAACCCGCAACTTAATCGTGAAGGTTCTGCGGCCGCAGCGTTTCTGCCGGGTACCGTTATCTTTTTCAGTGCAGCCAAGCCTACACCGTCTGTTGATGGCGCTGAAGACGCGATTCTTTACGTTGCTAACTACGACTATTTGCGCTGCAAAACGGTTGACGATGCCTATGCGATCGGTGACTGGGTGGTAAACATCCAGCCAACGCCGGGCGTTTTCCTCAACGTTCGCGCTGCCGCTGGTACCTACACCAAGGGCCAGCCGGTTTCTGTGGCCAATGGCCAAATTAAAGCACTGGCAGAGGGTGAAACCATCTTTGCCTATGTCGAAGAAGACAAGTCCCTGACCGCCACAGCAGGCGATCTGGTTCGCGTCGTGTTCAAGTAAGGAGAGACTGAATGTTTGTATTTTCCACCCGACGCGCGACTGAGACGGGCAACCTCGAAGCGAACCAGGCACAGTTCAATGAGCTGCAACTGGCGCGCAATATGAGTGCTCAGGCCGTTGCTGATTTCGTATCCCGCACCCGCTGGCGTGGTGATGCGGCAAACACTCCGGCGCTGGACGCGACGAACGCTGTCGACGATATCCGCCGCCTGTATCGCGCTTATGATCAGACTGTGCTGGCTGAATTCGAACCAACTACTGAATTCACTCTGCTTAACGACCTGATCCCGTTGTCCCGCTCTGTCCGTCTTGAAGAGTCCGTGTACGAGTATGCTCGCACCGGTGGCCGCGGCTGGGCGCATACCTCCATGTCCGGCCAGATTGGTGCGGCGCTTGATGCGCGCGCGTACACCTTCGACGGTACGATGGTTCCGATCCACGACTCTGGCTTCAAATTCCAGTGGCGTGACCCTATTTTCAACAAAGGCTCCGCTCTGGCTTCTCTGGCCGACGCTCAGCGCGGCTCTGTTGATGATGTTCGTCGTCAGTACGTGGATTACGTTTTCAACGGTTTCCGTGACTCTGCTGGCAACTATATCGCTTTTGATGGCAAGACCTGGAAGGGGGTAAAAGCCGATGAGCGGGTGCAGATTGTCGATCTCAGTGCTTCCGGCCTAAATATCGACTTCACCAGCTCAAGCGCAACGGCTGAGCAAATCCGCAATGCAGCCATTGCTCTGCGCGACGTGATGAAGCTGACCAACCTGCAGTATGCACAGCAGACCTGGTATGTTTCAGGCGAGATCACCTCAAATCTGGAACGCTACTTCAGCGACAACTACCAGTCTGACACCATCCTGCAGGAGCTGCTGAAGCTTTCTGGCATTGCAGCCATCAAAGAAGATGCGCAGTTGTCTGGTAACCAGATCCTGATTGTTCCGCTTACCGCCGGCGTTATCGCTCCGATTGTCGGCCAGGCGGTCGGCACCGTTGCTGACCCTCGCCAGTTCTATAACAGTGACTACGTCTGGCGCACCTGGGGTGCGATGGGCTTGATGGTTAAGACCGACATCAACAATCGCAAATCCGTTATTTACGCGCATAGCTAAGGGGTATTTATGGCACTGGTAAAAGTGGTTCGCGATAACCTGATTTCCGGTGCCAATCTCCAGAAGCTGGAGGTTGGCGCGCAGGTCTCGGTAAGCGGCGATGTCGCCAAGCGCTGGGTGGCCGCCGGTCTGGTTGAAATCATTAGTGATGACGACCAGGCGCTGGAAGTGGCTACACCGGGCAATGATGCTGCAGAGCAGGCAGAGCAGGCAGAGCAGGCAGAGCAGCAGGAAGAATCTGCCAGCAAATCGAAGAAGGCGAAATAACCATGGCTGACCCAATCACAGCGGCAGACGTGCAGGCGTTCCTCGGTGAATTGGGTTACTCCATCCCGGCCGCTCTGCTCGATCCGATTCTCTGCGTAGTGAACAAGATTATCCCGTGCCTCGATGGTGCTGGTTATGACGACTGTTCGGCAAAGCTGATCCTGATGTATGCCGCTGCGCTCATGGCGACGTCTTCCGGTGCCCGGCGAATAAAATCGCAGGGGGCGCCATCAGGAGCGTCGCGCTCGTTCGACTACGGAGACGACGGCATCACCTGGCTGCGTGACTCTCTGGCGAAACTGGATACCAGCGGCTGCACCGGTGAGTTGCCAATCAGCGCCGGCAACAGTGTGGGGCTATTTTTGGTGGTCGGGGGCTGCTGATGGCGTGGGTTTCAGTTCAGCAACGGCTGCCGCGGACGTTTACCCGAGTGTGGGTGATCACCGATACCGGCCAGCAAACGACGGCATACGTGAAAAGCAATGGTGAGTGGTACATCAACTGCGACCGCATACGCGCCACAGGCGCCGCTGTGCTGCGATGGAGGGATGACTGATGTCATCGGTTGCTAATTGGTCATACACCGCGACGGCGACAATCTGGCGGCGCATACGCGATGCTGACGGTAGTGATACCGACGGCGGAGGTCAGCCGTATGGATGGGAAGCGCCGATCGCTATCCTCTGCGACTACCAGGGCGGACTCTCTGCAAAAATCGGTGACCTTGGCCGGGAGATCGTGGTTAAAAACACGATATGGACCGAGTACGCAACGGCGCGGGAGGGAGATTACATCCTGATTGGCGCTTCGACCGATGCAGCACCGCCGGATGAGGCCGATGAGATTCGGCAGATCGTCCAGTTCGCAGATACCTTCGAGCGACTGGCGGACGATTTCGCACTGATTACGGGAGTCTGATTATGGGCGTTAAAGTTCGGGGAGTCTCCAAGGTCAGCAATAATATCAACCGGCTGATTGATAATATCGAAAAGCGAAAAACCATGCGGGCGCTCTACTCTGCTCTGTTTGAGATTGGGCTGGAGTCCGCGGTGCTGGTTCCTATCGATACCAGCACTCTGGTTAACTCTCAGTTCAGAGAGGTTGTTATCAAGGGCACCAGACTAACCGGGAGAATTGGTTATTCTGCAAATTATGCGGCGTACGTGCATGAGGCCAAAGGTATTCATCTTGGAAAAAACACCCCGCGCCCTGTAAGAAAAGGCGAAGCGCCCGGTTCCCGTGGAAATATATGGGACACATCAGGCGAGCCCAAATTCCTTGAGAAAGGTGCTGAAAACGCCAGAGACAGAGTTGACGCAGTTATACGCAGGGAGATGGAGCTATGACACCTCCTATGCACAGGCGGGTTCGAAATGTTTTTGTTGATTCTGGATTGACTGCCGGATACATCGTTCAGTCCCTGTTCTGGAATGATACCGGCAAGGCATCTGACCGCTTTATTGTGTTCCGACCAAATGGTGGCACGTCAGTAGATCGTGATATGGCCGCTGATTACTACGTCATGGTGGACGTGATAAGCAAGGGAAAGGCATCTGCTGACTATGCGCAGTCAGAGAACGACGCTCAGGCCATCATCGATTACGTGCAGCAAAACCCGATGACGCACACCTGCCTTGGGCAGATATCCAACATGGGCGGAATTCCTTCGCCTGTTATCACAGCTGAGGGGCGTATGGTGTGGCGCCTGCAGTTCGCCTGCCTCTTTGGCGGATAACACCGAATAAAACCACATAAGGTCGCCTGGAGCGGCCTTTTTTATTATCTGAAGCGAGGTAAGCAACAATGCAAGGCTGCTCCGACAACGGACAACTAATTGGTCGCGCTAAGACGCTGGAACTGGCTTACGGCTGTGCCGACCAGTTTCCGGCGGAAGGCGACTGGAAACTGATGGGGTTGCCAACATCGGCAACGTGGGACCTTAGCCCGGAGGCCCTGACCTCTGATGCTGATAACGGCGGATTCAGTTCAAACCTGATTGCCAGTCTGGACCCGACCTACTCCATCGAAGGGGAGGTTCGCGTTAAAGACCGCACTGATGAGTTTGGCATTCAGCAGTTCGTGAAATACATCGTCGATGAGGTTCGTGCCCGCCGCCAGCCAGGTGTATGGATGCGTTTCCACTGGGGCGATTATTACCACATCGGCTATATGGTCCCATCAGGAGCCAGTGACGGCGGTGGTGTGAAAGAAATCGTGACCTACAGCTTTGAGTTCAAACTGGCTGACGGTCAGACTTTCCAGATCACCGAAGCTGATGGTGACATTCTGGTTACCGGTGTAAGTGTTGCGCCGACGACCAGCTCTATTGCTGCTGGCTCCAGTACTACATTCGCAGTGAATATTGCACCGGAAGATGCTGATAACAAACTGTTCACAGCCAGCTCATCCGTGCCGGCACGTGCAACCGTCGCCATCACTGGTAATACGGTAACCGTGTCAGCGCCGTCAGGTGCAACGGCGGGAACAGCAACAATTACTGTGAAGACGGTTGATGGTGAATTCGTGGCTACCCACGTGGTTACTGTCACGGCGTAAGCAAAACAAAGGGCAGGATCCTGCCCTTGATTTTGTTTACAGGAGGCAGCAAATGGTTCCGCTAAAAGAGCTGGGAGAATGCCTGGTAACCGTCGGGGGCCGGGATTATTTTTTCCGGCCATCATTCATGGCTATGTCGCGCATCGGCGAGCCAGCAGAAATAGTTCAGACGTTCTATGACCTTTGCAACGATGAAATAACACCTCTCATTCAGAGGGTTGTCGAAGCGTACGGCAGAGTGCCTGAATGGCTGGCTAAACACCTTTCTGCTTTACATCTTGATAAGAAATCTCTACTGGCCGCCCACACGGTCCTCACCGCTTGCTGCAATGATGACATAAGTGATCTGGTTGGCTGGATGAAGCCCGGCAAAACCAAAAGAAGGGCGTTTGTGTGGCATAAGGGCGTCATGAATCCGCAGGATATGGTCATCCTTGCGCAAAGTCTGATGATGCATGGCATTATCGGAAAGGCCAAAGTACGCAAACTTCAGCGCCATGAGACAAATGAAAAAACCAGTGAGTTCCGGGCTGCCGATTACGTCATTGCTGCACGCAACCACTTCGGGATCAGCAGAGAGGAAGCTGAAAACCTGACGATGACCGAGTTTCAGTTAATGCTCATCGCCAAATACCCGGATCAGAAAGGGTATACCAGGGAAGAATACGATCATGCAGCTGATGACTACTTTGCGCGCCGTAAGCGCAGACAGGCGATGATGGAGCAGGAGCGATCCATGACAAGCCGCACGAAGAATTAACCTCAGCACTAATTGAATATCAGCCTCGCATTCGCGGGGCTTTTTTACATCCATTTGTTCGTGATCGGCTAATGCCGACTCACTTCTGACGCGCCTCGCACGCGCATTTAACACAGAACCTTTCAGGATGACCCTTGAGGATGCCGGCTGGCTGTCGGTGCCTTCTGTGGGCCGGTTTCCTGTGCGACAAGGTTCATCACTAAAAGGTAAGCCGATATGAAATATCCAACAGTAATTAATGGGTTAGACTTCCGCGATCTGATTTTTGTGGCCGATAACGACCCGGTCACAGACTCGTTTATGGTGGCGAAGGCATTTGGAAAGTTGCCTAAAAACGTAATTCGCGACATTGAACGAACTATCGAGGCCTGCCCGCCGGAGTTCGATACAAAACTCAATTTTGAGCTTTGCTATAAAAACAATGAGTTGCAGAACGGTAAGCCGCAGAAGTTCTATCGGCTCCGCAAAGATGGATTGATGCTTCTGGTTATGTCCTACACCAAAAAAGAGGCGATGCGTATCAAGATCGCCTACATCAACGCCTTCAACTGGATGTACGCGATGCTTCAGGTTGGGCGGCGCCAGTTTGAAGAAGAGCGTAACGCCGTCATGCTGGAGTTCCTGAAAGAGAAGGATGTTGCCAGTATGTCTGGTCGCCTGTTACGCCGGTGGGGGAAAGAGAAGAAGCCCCAGCTACTTTCACGCATTGAGCAACTGGACAAGCAAGGTCAGTTGGCATTGCCTGGTTTTACTGGCGTTCTTACCGAGTCATGAAACCCACAAATTCGTGGTTATTTAATGGCCCACCCAGGTGGGCTTTTTCCTCTCCCGCATCCCTGCTAATCTGTCCAAAACAAACCAATGGGGATAGGGATATGAGGGGTTTTATTGCGCTTAGTCTTTTGATGGCCTCAGGCGTGGCTGTGGCTAATGAAAATCTTGTTTGTGAGTATGCAGTCGGGGATTTTTCTTCACCTCCAACTCTTCTCACTAAAGGCAGCGCAAATGTGATATTCAACGGAAAATCTTTTACAGCATATAGGCCAGGAGGCTCTTATGTAGTAAGCCCACCACTGACTGAAAAGAAAGATGGTGTGATTTTCATTGATGATAAAACAAAGGTATTTGCCGCCAGCCAGGACAAATCTAACTTTGCTGTATCTGACCGAATAAAGAAAACCACGGAGCAGTGGGCTAAATGCGAAATAGATAAGGCATCGGCACTACAAAAAAAATCAGAAGATGAAATGAGGATGGTTGAGAGTCTCTCTGGAGCAAAAGCAAAGTCATTTTTTATGAAAGAAAAGCACGCCTTTACCACAAACTGCCTAGTGTGGGAGGATGTTACAATGATTACTGGCCGTTACCCTGCAATGATTATCGCTGGCAGTGTAATGATGGGTAAGAATCCACGATGGGATGGAAGGGAATATTCCTTTACCTTCAATGGTGGATCGATGATGGCTAGATTTGTACCAAGTGAACCTCGACACAAATTTGTCATTCAGGCTGGTGATAAATTTTATGGCTGTGGTCCATCAGAGATAGATCATAACTATGAATGAACGTTAAAACCCACCATCAGGTGGGTTTTTTAGATTCGTTAGCTATTTTACGTAAATTCATAAGCTCACGTAGTTTTGCCGCGTCAGTATCGATTTTCCAGACAAGCTGATCTATCAACCAGTCTATTCTTTCATTGTTTTTATCAAAATCTTCAGATGTTTTTACTTCTGTAGAGATAAGATCGTTGTAAACCTTACCAAACTCTGTATCCATCTGAAGGGTAAAGCCACCCTCTAGCGTGTCCTGGAGTATCTGCACTATCTCAGAGTTCATGGAGCGGCCATTACGCTTGGCTCTCTCGGCTATGGCATCACGCATACCATCAGGGAAGCGGAGCATGAATTTATCGTATTCGCGGACTGGTTTTTCTGACATAAGCACCTCAAAATTTTCTTGATGCTATCACATTGACATTATCCGTAAATTGAGTCACAGTGATATCATGTCACGGTGACATAATTAGTGAGGGTTGATATGGATACTTTATATACTGAAAGAAAAAGCTCTAGCTTCCAATTGCGTTTGCCAGAAGGGATGAAGGAAGAGATCCGCCGTATGGCTGAAATGGATGGGATATCGATTAACTCTGCAATTGTGCAACGTTTGGCAAAAAGCCTGCGTGAGGAGCGCATGAATGGTCAGTAAAAACAGCGAAGCCCCATTGGCGGCAACCTTTGGGGCTTCTATCGAAAATAACCGCGAAGGAAATATCGACATGAACAGTGTACAGAATAAAGAGCTAAGTTTCCACAATGTCACCCTGGTTCCGGCACCTGTTGCGGATGGTATATGGCTGACATCGGCAGATATCGCTAAGGCACTGGGATATGCTTCAAGCAAAAGCGTTTCGACCATTTACTCACGCAATTCAGATGAATTCACAAGCAGCATGTCAATGGTCATCAAAATGAAGACCAATGGAATAAACAATAACTTACGTGAAAAATCGGTCCGCGTGTTCTCTCTCCGCGGTTGCCACCTGATCGCCATGTTTGCCACTACAGACAAAGCCAAAGAGTTCCGCCGCTGGGTGTTGGATATTCTGGATCGGGAAGTGACGCATTCGCCGATTGCGAAGCAGTTCAGTGACGAAGAGCTTTGCTCACTGTCTTACCTGTGGAGATCAAGCGCAGTTATGTACGAAGCCTGCCATAACATTTACCCGTTATTGCTGGCCGCAGAGCACAAATTACTACCTCGCTTTGCCTCGATAGTGACCAACCATGCGAGGACTATAAACAGGACGCGAGATCTTCTTCGCCGCGAAACGAAACATATTGAAGAACACCCATGGGGGGATACTAACTGGAAAAATGTATTTTCATACGGGACGGGAGTATTGCAGTGATGCAAAAAGAAAAACCGCCAGTTGGCGCTGGCGGCTATCACTAACATACATAGAAGGCAAACTCTATGAATTCGATTATCAAACATTTTGAGTTTAAGTCAAGTGAAGGTATGGGTGTAAGCATTGATGCAGCCCGCTTCAAAGGAAAGCCTGTGTTTCTTGCGGTGCCGCTCGCAAGAGCGTTGGGATATACCAACCCAGCAGATGCATTGAAAAAGCATTGTAAGTCGCTGATTAAACTTAATTATAGCGAATCGCGAGAATTGGGGTTCGGTGACAACCCGCGGGGCATTCAACTTGTTGGTCAGGCGGATGTATTTCGCCTCATCATGCGCAGCTCACTCCCTTCAGCTGAACGTGTTCAGGATTGGGTATGTGAAGAGGTGCTCCCGGCGCTGATGGATACGGGAACTTACAACATTTCGAGGGACAAGACTTCATCCGGACTTCCTGAGTACCGTCTTGCCAAAGCCGAACAGCTTAAAGCTCAGGCGCTGGAGAAAAACATCGCATCAGCTCGGGAGTTGATGTCAATGTTTCCGCGGCTTGGTGAATCGGCTAACCAGGTGATTGTTGCCACCCTTGTTAACCCACTTCTCGGTCACGAAGTTGTGCCACTGCCGGCGATTGAAGAGCATTACTCAACGGCGGGTGAAGTGGCAGCGCAGCTCGGTTGCACTGCGAACAAGATCGGTCGCGTGGCCAATAAACACAACCTGAAAACTGAGCAGTACGGCAAGTTCTTTCTGGATAAGTCGAGGCACTCGGATAAGCAGGTTGAGGCGTTCCGTTACAACGCCGAAGGGGTTCAGGCGCTTCGCCACCTGATTCACGGTGCTGATGTGGCATAACTCATTGAAATGAAATCAGAATGTAATTTTGCATTCTGGTAATCACCAACCTCGCTCCGGCGGGGTTTTTTATTGCCAGGAGAAAAGAAAATGGCTGGAACATTTGATGCTGGTAGCGTTATCTATGAAGTGGACATGGATACTTCGCGCTTACTGGCAGCTCGCCGGGAAGTTGATGCGGCGCTGAACGGTCTTAATGGGAGCATGGGGCGTCTGGAGGCCAGTGTTAACCGCACTGAGCGTTCCATTGGCTCTATGGAGCGGACAATGTCCAGCCTCTCTGGCGTTGCTAAAGGTTTGCTTGCCGCGCTTTCTGTGCAACAGGTTGCGAGTTACGCCGATGCCTGGACTGAACTGAATAACAAAGTCGCTAACTCGGTTCGTACTGGAGAGACGCAGGCCGAAGTTATGCAGCGGATCTTTGATGTTTCACAAGCAACCCAGTCATCCCTGAACGGCACGGCGACTCTTTACGCCCGGCTTGAGCGCGGAACCAGAACATACAACACCAGCGCAGAAGACTTAACCCGCCTTACCACCATTATCAACCAGGGATTTGCGGTATCCGGCGCAACTGCTCAGGAAGCTGAGAACGCAATCATTCAGCTATCACAGGGTATCGCTTCCGGCGTTCTGCGCGGCGAAGAGTTTAACTCAGTGTCAGAGCAAGGGAGCCGCCTCATGGTCGCTCTGGCTGATTCGATGGGTGTTTCTATCGGTCAGTTAAGGGCTATGGCCGCTCAAGGGCAACTGACAACAGACGTTGTGGTTAAAGGGCTTCTATCACAAGGGGATGCAATCGGCAAAGAATTTGCCAACACCACCGTCTCAATCGCCAAGGGATTGCAGGTGGCCGGTAACAACATAACGAAGTTCTTTGGCGAAAACTCAACGGTTAAATCATTCGCAGCAGGGTTCCGAGACTCTGTTATTACAATAAGCGAAAACCTTGAGACGCTGGGGACAGCTTTAATTGGCGCTGCTGCAATAATGGGCGGTAGGTTTGCTGGCGCGTTAGCAATGGCAACAGCCGCTCAAGCCTCAAGAGTTAAAGCAACCATTCAGGGAATAGTTGCGACAAGGCAATCGGCACAACAGGAAGCCGCAGCAGCATCAGTGACAGCCAGAAAAGCAGCGGCAGATAAAGATGCAGCTCTTTCCGCTCTAAATGTGGCAACTGCTGAGTATAACGTAGCAAAAGGCTCTGCTGCTGAAGCCTTTGCGCTTGAGAACGTTATACGACTAAGAGGGATTTATGTCGCAACATCCGCCGAAGCCGCGTTGGCTAATAATGCACTAGCAGCGTCACAAGCCAAAGTGGCCGCTACGGGAATAACTTTTGCCAACACAATGAAGGTAGTGAATGCGGTTACTGCCCCATTGGGTGGGCCGATTGGCGTAATAGCCATTGTTGCCGCTGGCTGGTATCTGTATTCACAGCGACAGGCTGAGGCCAGAAAAGAGGCAATAGCTTTTGCTGACACCGTACCTGACGTTATTAAGCGCCTCAAGGACATGAATCTTGCTCAAGCTCAGGGCGTTAGGGCTGATACGGTCACCTCAATTGAGGCGCAAAAGGAAGCTATTAGCGATCTGAAAGATACCATTTCAGGTCTGCAATCCGATTACGAGAAATATACAACGCTTGCAAGGCAATACGGAGTTACCGAAGATCAAAATAATGGTTTCGTGATTAAGGCAAGGGATGCCGCAAACGAGTTGGCCAAAAAGCGCAGGGATCTGGATGGAGCGACAGCCACTCTTAAGCAAACTGAAGACGCATTACACCTAATTAACATTCAAGTTAATCAGGGCATTGTTGATCAGATGAGGGCTGCCAGAGATAACGCTATTGCTATCGCTGAAGCTGAAAAGCAAGCGTCATTCCTCGGTGGAACCCAGGCATTCCTGGCTGAAAAACTCGGCCAATCAACGCAGGCCCTGAAAGCCTTCAACTCAGAAAGTCTGAAAATAAACTGGGGCGGGAAAGAAGGCGAGAAGCTAATTAAGCAGGCTGAGCGCCGACTTGCCTTGTCAAAATTGGAGGGGGAAGCAAAAGCCAGGCAGCAGGCGGCCTATGATGCTGAGGATGCAGGCGTTACAGATGAGCGAGCAATCAAAAGGCTTCAGGATAATTATGCTGCAACAGAGAGAAACACTCAGGCAAGAAAGGATCAAAAGAAGGAAGATAATGCTGCGGCGTCTGAGGCTAAGAAACTTGCTAACCAGCAGGAATCGGTAAACCAAAAACTTGAAAATCTGCGCCAGCAATCAGAACTCGCTGCTGGCTCAACGCAGGAGTTAAGCCGGGAGAAGGCGATCCTCAATGCTCAGCTTTCGCTTGGCAAAGGCGCTACGCAGGAACAAATAGCGCTGGCTGGGCAGTATGCTGCTAAAACGTGGGATACGGCCAACGCTATCAAGGCGCAAGCCGCGGCTGAGAAACTTCTCCCTGAAGCCAGAGAGAATGCGTCTTACCAGCAGGATGTTAAAGATCTGCAAACTGCACTGGCCGCCAAAAAAATCACTCAGCAGCAGTACAATCAGACCAGTGAGCAACTGGAGGCTCAGCACCAGGTTAATCTGGCTAAGATACGCGCTCAGCAAACTGTAAGCCCCATGCAGGAAGCTCGGGGGAAGATTGACCCTGTCCAACAGCTGGCTAATCAGCATGCTCAGGAGTTGGCTCTCATCCAGCAGTTCGAAACGCAGAAGGGGCAGATAACCCTACGCGGTCTTGAACTGATGAATGCCGCCAACACTCAGTACGAACAACAGCGCATAGCGGCGCAGTGGGAGATATGGAGGCAACAAAACGCAGGATATGAGGTAGCTGCAGCGGCATTTGATTCATTTGCAGGAAACGCCTCTAATGCCCTCACTGGCATACTCACTGGCAGTATGTCTGTCAGCGAAGCCATGAGCTCACTCGGATCAACTGTCCTAAACAGCGTTATCAACTCCTTTGTCCAGATGGGAGTTGAGTGGTTGAAGTCTGTAATTATGGGGCAGGCTGGAATGACCGCCGCTTCTGGAATGGCTATTGCGCAAGGGCAACTAATAGCCGCATCCATGGCTCCGGCTGCTGCAATGACCTCCCTTGCCACGGCTGGCGCTAACGCTATCCCCGCTCAGGCAGGAATAGCTTCAACAGTTGGCATGGCGCAGGCCCTTTCAATAGCCGGCGCTCGCTACAACGGCGGCCCGGTATCAGCTGGCGGCCTGTATCAGGTCGGCGAGAAAGGTAAGCCAGAGATTTACCAGGCCAGCACCGGCAAGCAGTACATGATCCCCGGCGATAACGGGAAGGTCATCAGCAATAAGGATATGCAGGGCGGCGGCGGGTTGAATGTTCAGGTAGTCATCAACAATCAAGCGTCCAATGCTGAGCCGCAATACATGGGGGCCACTCAGAATGACGGTAATTATGTGCTGGAATTCCTGATTTCTGATGCGGAACGCAATGGGCCTTACATCAGCACGCTACAATCGACGCTTGGGTTATCTCGTAAAGCAAATGGAGCGTTTTGATGGGGAAAGATAATATCTATGGGCCTGGAGAAAGTTTTAGTAGGGGTATGGAGATAGGCAAGACTACCATTTTCCGCCAAAACAGACCGGTAAAATTCCGTCTGGAAATGGTTAACGGGAGTGTTGTGGAGGGGATCATCCCGGCTAACTCTGAATTTAAGATTACGCCTCAGGATGGGGATATCAAAAAATTCGACATTATAATCGAAGATACTCCTAAGTCTCCGCAGGCAATTGAATAACTATACCAAACCCGCTCCGGCGGGTTTTTTAATGGGTGAACATTATGAAAGTAGCAATCGAAGTTAATGGTGAGGTTATCTGGTACCGCGACAGCGATAAACAGGAGGGGGTGGCGTCGTTGGGCTACTTGAAGGACGGCACACAGCAGAAAATCATTGCCGCCCTTGAAGAGGCATTATTCCAGGCGAAAGGGCAGTTACAAATATCTGATAGCCATGACGCGCCGCTGGCAAAGACGATAAGCGCGTCGATATCTATCGATACCAGCGAAGCCCAATCGCAGCTTGATGATTTAATCTCCTTACTTGAGCTTAAATTTGGTTCCCTTCAGTCTGTCCCGAAGCGTATCAACCAGGAACTCTCTGCCATGGCGAACGACATCGTCTTTGCTGATAGCTCGACCACAGGAGGCGCAGGACTCGACATTATCTATGGTGTGCGGTTCGGTGCTAAATATGAATTGCTCACTGCCGCAATCAGGGCAGGAGAGTTTGATTCTGAATTTCTCTGACATAAACCTATCCTCTCGCTGTGTGTAGAAAACACACAGTATCAGCGAGACACATTTAGCAATATCCTGATAAAAGATCAGTGCCGCAGCCGCGGCATTTTTTATGCCCGGAGGAAACGTGGCAACAGTTCAATACCCTCCGTTCCTGCCGCTTCCCCAGCGCGCCGATCAGAACATGACGCAGGATACAGCCTGGCAGACGACGCAGACGGCGGTCGGTCCATTGATAATCACGCCGATTACCACGGACCTGAAAGCAACCTGGACGCTGCAGTGGATATTCACGCTTGCTCAAGCCGAGCGGTTTAAGTCATGGCTGCGATCGCCGACCTACTGCGACCGCGGGCGCAACTGGTTCCAGATGCCGATCGACCTGGGTGATACGCAGGGCGTTCAGCAGCAGACGCTGCATTTCGTCGATATGCCGGTGCAGACCAGCAAAAACGGCAACATTGTCACCTGGACCGCAACGGTTATCAGCAACGGTATCGAGGACATTACCGAGGACTATGACGACTGGATTGTTGAGGCTCAGCCTGGCTACGGATACTGGCTGGATTACCTGATCACCGAAGTGATGCCGAGGGCTGACTAATGCCGACTTTGAGAGAATGGAAAGAGCAGCGGCCAGCCAGTGATATCAAACGGACAGTGGAGTTTTACCATCCGGCTTTCGGTTATTACCGGGTAGTAAATAATCTGTTCCGCCCGGCGACGTTTGGCGGCAACTCGTTCGAGCCTGCGCGGTTCAGCGTGACCGAGCCGGCGCAGGACGGAACGGCAGTGATATCCATGACAATCACCTTTGTCGCCGCGACGGAGCACGTGAGGCAGACGCTAAAAAGCTGGCGCGGGGCGGCGCGAATGACGCCGATAAAATGCCTTTATCAGCAGTGGGATGCGATCGGTGATGCATCATCCCTGAAAGACTGGACGCTTTACGTGAATGACATTTCAGCCGATGCCAGCAACGTCACTGTGACCGCCGGCAAGACCAATCCGCTGACGCTGGCCAACTCCATCATTTTCACCACGAAAGACTATCCCGGGCTAATCACCGTATGACACAGAGCGACTTTATCGGGCTTGTTAACGGCAAGCCATGGGCTAACCGCGCCTGCAGTTTTGAACAGATGGACTGCTGGGGCCTGGTGGTTCTCTATTACCGGCATGTGCTCGGCCTGGAGCTGCATCACATCGCTGGCTACGAATCGGGCGCGGATTTCATCACCTGCTACGAACAGGAGCGCACCCACTGGCGGCGTGTGCCGGTTGCCGCCATCGGCTGCATCGCGGTTTTTTACCGAGGCGACGTGCCGGCGCATATCGGTGTGATGATCAGCCCGGTTAAGTGCCTGCATGCCCGCGGGGAATTTGGTTTCGTGCGCTGCGACAGCCCGCTGGCATTACTGAAGGTTTACAGCAAAGTGGAGTACATGGTGCATGGTGCGATATGAGTTACAGAGGCTGCCTGGCGCGCCGCTGCAGCGTGGAACGGTAGATGCCGGCACCACACTGGAGAGCCTGCTGGATTTCCTGCAGCTGCACCGCGATGTTATCGTGAAACTGAATGGCAGAGCACTGCCGGACGATTACGACATCAGCCGGCCACTGCGATCTGGCGACGTGGTGGCTGTGTTCGACCAGCCAGAGGGCGGGGTTGGCAAACTCATCACCACGATATTGCGTCCGGTCACGAAAATTCTCTCCGGCGCGCTGAAGGTGTTCGGCCTGTCAAATAAGCCCAGCGCGTCAGTATCGGTGGCGACAGGCGAATCCCCGAATAATGATCTGACCGGCCAGACTAACCGCGCGCGACTCTACAAGGGGCGCCCTAACATTTACGGCCAGTGCCGCGTCTTTCCTGACCTGATTCAGGAAGCACTGTTTGAGTTCGTCGACAATAACAAACAGCTTACTGAATGGTTCGAGGTGGGTTACGGCCGGTACACCATCTCATCGATCCGCTACTCGGAATCGAACCTCGGCAGCCTGGCGGGAGCCAGTTCTGCGATTTATAACCCGGGCGATGTGATCGGCACGATTGAAGTCGGCTATCAGTTCGATGACGTCGATAACGAGACAGTCCCCGGCCTGAACGAAAGCCAGGACTTCCCGGCCCAGACAGCTACCACGACGGCGCCGACATCGGTGGCGATCGAGAGTAATCAGTTAAAGGCTGTCGTGCTGTCGAACGATGACAACTTTGCCTACTTCGCTGCGCTGGCGGTGCCGCATCCAGTGTCATTCGTCATCAACGCCACCTGGAACGACGGCGGAACAAGCGTCACACGGAACGTCACCGGCGCCGGGAATATCATCTCCTCTGAGAGCTTTATTGGCGCCGACACGCTGTCGTACACGACGTTCTATATTGGCGAGCTATCCGGAGAGATTACGTCTCTGCCGGGCAATGCGGTCATCAACGCGACTCTGTTCACACTGAATGACCAGACCCCACTTGTTATCGGACCTTCAGTGTCGCCAATCGTCTCGACGCAGGTCTGGGTGCATGTGCTGGTTCAGCTCGGCGCGACGGCCGGCACAACGCAATACCGGATCAAGTTCTGGCAGGTCGATGACGACAACAATCAGGTGCCTGGCACGTCAGAGCAGCACGATTATTTCTTCGATAACGACTTCCAGGTGACGACCCGGTATTTCCGCACAACGCATAAGTTCGTTCCGGCGGCCGGGGCGGGGCGCTATGCGGTGACCATCGAGCGCCTCGACAACAGCAATGACGCTAACGTTGTGACACTGATGGCGATCCATGCGGTGAACGTGCGCGAAAACGTCGTGTATCCGGAGGACACAATTGCCCGCATCACGATCAAGGGCTCGAATGACAGCAACAGCAACCGCGAGCAGAAGTACAACATGCTGGCGCAGCGGCATACCATCAGCTACGACCGGACAACCGGCGCGGTCGATTATACGCTGCGGCCGAGTCGCTCGTTTGCCGACGCCATCCTTCACGAATGGGTGATTGTGGGTAAGCAGGACGTGGCCAGTATTGACGTCGCGGCTCTGTATGCCATTGCCGATTCGCTGCCGGATGCTCAGCTTGGGTATTTCGATTACACCTTCTCGGATGAGAAGCAGCCGTTGGGTGAGCGCATAGCGACGATCGCCAATGTGTCCCGCGTTGACGGCAACAATATCGGCGATGTGCTGACGTTCTGGCGCGATGAGAAAGTGACAAATCCGGATGCGGTTTTTGCGCGCTCAAACATGTTCTGGGACGAGTACAAAGTGGCATGGCAAATGTCTCTACCAGGTGGTTATGACGGCGTGGCACTGGACTACGTAGACCCTCTGACGAACAAGAAGGCGTACATCTACCTGCAGATCGACAGCAGCGGCATCACTGAGGCTGAGGACGCTACCGTTAACGCGATGCAGATCAGCCTGGACGGCTGCCGCAACGCCACTCAGGCAACCGATCGGGCCTGGCTTGAGGCGAGGAAAATCCTCTACTCACGCCTGACCATGACGGTGAAAGTGCTGGAAGAAACTCAGGTCGTGCGCGGTACGGTGGTTCAGTGTCCGGACATGTACGACAACGCGCAGCAGACTGGATACATCACCGGGCGCTCCGGGGATGTGTTCTCAACGTCAGAGCGTATCGACTTTTCTTTGGGCGATATGTGGGTGGTTATGACCGACAGCCTCGGGAATTACCGCGGGCGCTGGCGGGCCTATCCGGTAAGCGGCAAGTCGAAAGCATTCCAGGCTGCAGCCGATACCTTCGATCTGAACATTTATGACCGCGAAAATGTGCAAAACCCCAGCCGTTATTTCATTGCTACCGACTCGGAACTCAACTCCACAATCTGGCGCGTCGATAGCGCAAAACCAAACGGTGACGATACTCAAACCCTCTCACTCACTGAATATTCAGACTCGATTTATCCGTAACACACAGCAGTAATTACCAACCTTCGCGCACACCATCAGATTCACTTCTGAGGGCTTCGTGCGCCTTTTATAGGGCGACATGCACAATGGCAGAAGTACCGTTACCAACTCCAACCGACAACCCGGTGCCCAGTACTGATATCCGGGACGCAGTTTATGCCGGCGCCATGCTGGATAAGGTTGTCACCAGTACCGACCTGACATACACCGATCGCCTAGGCGGTGAGCACTACACCGTAGACGGAATTAAGGCGGAAGGGGATAAGGTCGTTGAGGAAACCCGGCAGAACCTGATCCCTCTCAGCCGGCAGTATATGACCCTGGCAGCAGCGCAGGCGGATATTGCCAACATCCCGGATGGCGCAACAACCTATATTCGCAGCACAGATGGAAGTTCACTTGCTGATGAATATATTAATAATGCCGGAACGTTGACAGCAACCGGGCGTAGAATGCCTTCTCAAGCGGCCATCCAGGCAGTTCTTGACTATATCTCATCTCTCATTGCTACTGATGATGCTGATTCTCCTTTACTGACACTTAATGATGAGGCGGGGTTTCGTCTGGCGGCATTCGGCCTGAATGCAATTCAGAGCAATGCGATGATGGCTGAGTATGATGAGTTTATTGATGGTTTTGTGTTCCGGGACAGCGTCGGATTCGTTATTCAGCAAATAGGGACTCCTCTGC